>JYMV01042945.1_pt1 | contig 22814 bp, 14 predicted proteins | sample 338911 | NCBI WGS metagenome assembly JYMV01 (sample SAMN03354496, study PRJNA234377) | hydrothermal vent metagenome | biome: Deep sea; feature: Hydrothermal plumes at the Eastern Lau Spreading Center, Western Pacific Ocean; material: Seawater | place: Tonga | collected 2009 | depth 2000 m m
TCCATTTTGAACCCCTTTAAGTAGTGTTTTAGGTGATTGTGCGGTTAGTTCGAAAACTATCCTATTTGGGTTAAAAATAGATTGGTAGGTTTGGGCAAATAGGATATTGGAGAAATCGGCTATCTCTCTGGTTCTAATGGTTTTATTTAGCTCTTTGATATATTGCTCTTTTATGATACCACCACGAATAAATTTTATAGGTGCATTCTGATATAGAACTTTGTAATTGGATATTTGAGGTCCTACAACAATAATATTTTTATCCAATATCTTATTTATATCATATGTCATTGTCAGATAGTAAGGCGGAGTTTTCATGAGCCTTCCGAGTTGAAAAACAACCTGAAAAGCAGAAGCAATTGTATTGGCATGAAAATCTGTAATTAGAACACCTGTATCCTGTAAATCTGAATAGATGGAAAATGGAAAAGCCAACTTGGATATATATTCCAAGTTTGGTAATTTGGTCTCTGGTTCAGCTTTTGGGATTGTGATAGTGGAACTTTCCAAAATCTTAGCTTTAATATCTTCACTTTTGGAGTGAGTCAATTTGATACGAATATGGTTCAATCCAGGTTTTAAAAGGATAGGGGAGAAGGTGATATTTTCAGATAGAACTTCCGAGTTTTCTTGGATATTGTTGTGAAGCATAGTGGTATATGCCAAGATACCATTAAGGTATATGTTACAACTTAGTTGTAAGTTTGGAGATTGAGAGGCGAAATATTTCAAATTTAGAGTAATAGGCTTGTTATCGCTATTTCGGAAATTTACAATAGGATATATTTTGAAGTCTCCATCAAACATAGAAGCTGAGTTTTTCGAATAGATAGAGCCATTTTGAAAAATAGAACTTTCTAACTTCACTGGTTTATCAAATGGCAAAAAGCCTTTACCTGAAAGTGGTGGAGCTTTCGGCGGAACTTTGAACTCTGCAACTCTAATTGATGGAATGTCCAAAATCTCTATATCTTTATCCAAGAGGGTATAAAGTCCATTGATTAGCTCTTGTTGAGAGTTGCCAGTAATGACCAAGATTCCATTTTTGCGATTATTTGGGTTTCGAACTATATTGAGATTGCCCTTGACTTTGTCCAATATTCTTCTATCTTGAACAATTTTGGAGAGGTTGCTCCATTGGGCAATAATGACATTATGCATATTGTTATTTATTCGAGTAGATACAAAGATGTCAATATCTCTAAATTTCAAGATATGGCTAATTACATATGCCATAAAACTATAATTGTAGAAATCGGTCTCTGTTGGAACAGCTGGTAAAACAAAATTTACTTTGCCTTTGATGATTGACTTGTTATCAAACATAAATTTAGAGATTGAACTTAGTTTTTCCTCAAAATCTTGGACGGAGAAGTCCATCTCAATATAGCTATTTTCGATATCAATTTGAGTCCAGACAGATGGAAATCCCTTCTGGTTGTATCCTCCATCAACTGGACTTTGGTAGATAGCAATATCTAAATTGTTGTAGCCTTCATACAGCTTATCAATTGGAACATCAAATTTGACACTTTTTGCCTTGCGACGACCCAAATCGGTAATTAGTTTAGATTGATAGATAATATTTCCGTTGAGGAGACCTAAGAAGTAAGAGCCTTGATATTTTGTCGCCAAACCAGGAGTATATCGGATATACTCTCTGATTTTGACAACTTTATACCTATCTGGGATAGGTAGAGGAAATTTCAGTTTTCCATCTTGTTGGTTGAGTTCAACTTTGGTTTTATAGGGATTCTCGTAGTTGAGATATATTCTCAACCGATAGAGGTTATCACCAATCTGGGATACTATAACCCTTTTTTTTTTACCTCTTTACCCTCCAAAAGGAGGGCTAATGATAGTAGTAATATAAATACTCTGATTGCCATTTCCAATTACCTATTCTTCAATAAAATCATCTTCTCCATACATATTATCACCTTCTATTAGTTGATGGAGGGTGTAGCTATCCTGCAATCTGAACGAACGAGATTTATTGGTATCTACATTGTAGAGCCAAGTATCTCCTTGGAATGTTCCCATATGAACAGGGGTAAATCCGTTTTTAATTCCCTTATATAGGGTTTCTGGATTATTTGCTGAAATTTCTAAAATAACTCTCTTTTCATTAAATGGAGATTGATACATTTGAACAATGAGATAGTGGTTGAGATTTACATTCTCAACAATCTTGGCAGAGGCAAAAGACTTTTCAACTTTTTTACCATTGACCTCTATATATTTCTTACCTAGTGATATTTCTTTAACTAATCCATCTTTTGTAAATTTGAGAGGAGCATTTTGATATAGAAGGGCGAACCGCTCTACCTGCTTTCCAACACTGATAATATCTTTTTTCAACATCTTATTAATATCAGGAGTGATAGTTAGGTAATAGGCTGGATAATCGACCAATTTTCCTAAGAAGAATGCAACATACATTGCTGATGCAATAGTTCTACTATCAAAGTCGGTAATCAAAATACCTGTATTTTGTAAATCTGGATAGATAGAGAATGGGAATGCCAAATCTTTTACATATTGGAGATTTGGATATTCAATTTCTGTTTGAGCCTCTGGGAAAACTAAGTAAGAGTCATCTCGAATAATAAGTTTTAGAATTTTGTTGTTAAATCTCACAAGAGCAGGACCACCAATAGGGAACATTGTAATATCCATCTTCAAGCTATTTCGACCTTTGTTAAGTAGAATACTTGGAATAGAGTTTCTGTTTTCTAGTTCGAACTGTTGGTCAGATCCTGCATTGTAGATGTCATTTTTTTCATTTGTTGATATTCTATATTGGTATGCAAAATTGTTGTTGATATATACATTGATGGCTGAGTCGTTTCTTAGTATTTTGCTATTTATCGTCTTGATAACAACTTGAATCATATCATTATCGTTATAGTCAACTGTTGGATACATCTTGAAATTTAGGAATAGATTTTCTGGCTGTTCTCCGCTAAATGTCTTTGTTTTATATCCAAGTTCTGAAAAATAGACTTTGCTTCCAGGTAGTATATATCCAGGTGCAGAGTATGGTTGAGCAGGTGGAGGAGTTTCAATAGAGACAACTTTTATATTTTGTTCATCTAATAGGAATAGGTCGCTATTCAATCTGAATAGAGCATTCTTTATCTCTTTCTCATCTTTTCCTGTAATTACTATAAATCCTTTTTCAGGGCGGTGAGGATTTTGAATTACATTGATATTACCCGAAATCTTCTTATCCAAATCCTTAATATCATATTTTTCAAAAACCTTTTTCAAATCTTTACGAGGCATGATAATGATGTTGTTTCGTCTATCATCTATTTTGGTAGATACTGAAAAATCTATATCTCTAAATTTCAAAGTTCGCCCGGCAAAATGGGCAAAAAAGCCGTAATTGAAGAAATCACCATCTTTTGGATATTTTGGAAATACAAAATTTAGAGTTTCTTTAAATACCTCTTTTGGGTCTAGGACAAATTTAGAGATGGAACTAAGTTTCTCTTTGAACTCTTTCAGTTTGAAAACTATCTCTACATAACTATGGTGCAAGTCTAATTGTGTCCATAGCTCAGGAACCGATGTATCCTCACTAGGACCACTAGCATAGTGTTGAATAATTTTCACCCCAATCTTGTTGTAATCCAACAAAAAATTTGTTGGAATATCTGAAGTTATCGTTGTAACTCCGCTATCTTTGAATTTGCTTTGGTTCAATCTGAATTGTCTCGCTATATGTCCATTTGCATGAACTGCAATCACTGAACGGGTGTGTTGCAAAAGGAGAGATGGTATATATTTCATCTTTAAAGACATATGCAAAACATCGAATTTATCTGGAATAGGTATATTTACATCATATTGAGCATTTCTCCCGACTAATGTAGCCTGTGTATTGTAAGGGTTTTCGTAATTGAAATATAGTCTCATTTTGTATTTGTTTGCACCTATTTTAGAAACTAATACTCTCTTTTCATCTATTGGTGCTGAAAATAGAAGGGAAGCTAAAACCCAAAAAATTGCCAGATACCTAAATAGCAACATATTTACTCCTTTTTTAACATAGAACATTTAGAATATTATCAAAAATAGCCCCTATTCTAATTCTTTTAGAATATTTGTGATACTTTGGTTGTTTGACAAGTGTTGCAATATTATCTGTTCGCATAACATTGAGATTTTCTGTTTCATGTTTTTAAAAAAGTTTTTATCTTCTTTATGTAAATTTTTTTGTCTCATTACCAAACTAATATTGGCCAATAGAACTAGATAGGACTTGTAATCCTCGATTTCATCGATATTAGATTGAACATGTGCAACTATACTAGCAATTTTGGATTTTATATCCTTCTGCTCTTTAAGAATATCTAATATCACCTCAAAACCTCTATTTTTTACAGCTAATGATATGCTAATAAACCTTACAACATTACTATCTTTTTTATAGACAAAAACAAATCTTATCTTTCTATTGTTATCTAATTTAAAAAATTTGACACAAGGTTTTTCTATATTTGTGCATTTATCAATCTTTGCATATAGTTGTGTCATGGAATATTTCAATTCTGATAGGCTAAATTCGCTCCCTATTCTATACAGAGTATCATTGTAGATATGGTGGCTAAATTCCACTCTATATTTTTTTCTATACTTATTGCCATTTACCTTGATTTCGCTTATATACTCTTTTAGCAAATATTCAGAGTTATATATATCTACCATTTATCTATCTTTGTAGTTTTGATTCTTGTGTCTAAATTTATAGAAAACTTGCCTCTAATTTGAGAGAATGTGAAATCTTTTCTAAGATGTAAGATGGATTTGAACTCTGGATATTGTAGATACATATCCAATATTTCCTCTTCATCAACTACCAATATTGTGTCTTTTTGTCTGATTTTCAATAAATACTCTATTACATTCTCATGAGATGGATAGGTGTGATACATATATTTCACTTTGTATATCTTCAAATCTATAAAATTGGGATTGTGAATAATTGCCATTCTACAATTGTCGTAATGAACAGATTTTTTGAATTCTATTCTAATTTTTTCGGTAACTCTATTGAGATAGACATCTATTGGAACTTTTCTCAGATTCCAAACAATAAACATCATCTGATTACCTTATGTCCCTCTTAGCTATCTCTTCTATTAGAGAGGTTGCATAGCTCCCTTTGGGAAGGGTAAATCTCAACTCAAACCAAAAACTCTCCTCTCTATATCTCCACTCTATATCAGTTGGAAATATCCAAGCGAACCGAACCGCCTTCCGCCATCGGCGAGATTTCCATGTTCGATATACCTCTTTTCAAAATTATCCCAACTCTCACCTACTGCATGTTTTACTCTATTCCCAAAGAGAAGCCCCGACGGAACTATATCCCTTCTCTGAAATCTCTCCACCACCTCATCGAGTTCCTCCAATTTCAGATAGAACCCCTTTCCATGTGGATAGTGGAGCATAAAATCACCTTCTAATAGTTTGAAGTGATGAGGTTGAGATTTGAGGACTTCAATATTTTGAATTGAAATCCCCAAAGTTTGGAGAGCCTTTGCCAGTTCAGAAGTTGAAAACTCATCAACCATTTTATTAAATCGAATCCGTTCCGATAGCCATAGATTGAATAGGTAGCTCTGATAGGAGTTGAGAAAGAATTTTCTCTTTTTCCTATCCCTAATATACCTTTTACCTTCCAATATCTCTTTACCAATCTTGTGGTTCTCTCCATCTATTCCAAACCGCTGATAACCAAAGAAATTGGGTATTCCAACCTCTTGGATAGTTTTCAAAACTTCTGCTATCTTTTTAGCCGACATAGGAGAGACTTTTTTTAATCGAATAAAAAAGCTATTTCCTTTTAGATGTCCTATCTTGATTTTGTTTTTATGGTAATGGGTGGCTAGGATTTTGATATTGGGAAGCTTTTCGATTTCTGATAATCTATTTTCCAATTTGCGAGGAATAGAGATATATTGGATAGTCAATCCGTGTTTATCCTTCAACCCTCCATATCCAATATTCCGACTATCGATATTGAGAACCTTTGCGATGCTATTTACCATCTCCCAAGTTGTTTGATTCTTTTTTCGAATGTGCAAAATGAGATGTTCGCCCTCTCCACTCCAACTATATAGAGGAATTTCAGAAACTATAAAATCTTTACTATTTTGAGCAAATCGAAAGGAGATAGGGGAGTGATTTAGAAAATATTCTCTCAATTCCTATCCTTAGATTGGTGGTATATCAACCATATCGCCATCTATATTTATCTTAGTAGAGGTTTGAATCTCTTCATCAATACCGCTAAAACTATCGGTAATATCTACAAATCGGGTTTGGTATTTGATAAAGTTCAACTTTACAACTCCTGTTGGACCATTTCGCTGTTTTCCAATAATGATTTCGGCGACCTCCTCGCTCTTTTCCTCAATTTGCGGAATATACTTTTTACCCTGTGCCTTTGCCTCCTTCTCTTTCTCCTTTTCAGCCTTCAACTTATATACATCATCTCGATAGACAAATAGGATAATGTCAGCATCTTGTTCTATCGAGTTGTGAGCAACAATTCCATTAGCTATAAAGTTATGAACCTCTTCAATAGTCAAATCGAAAGTTTCCATGTTTCCGACCTCATCGATAGATACCACTTTTTCCCAGGCTACTTTGCCATCTTCAAATATGGCTATCTCTTCACCTATCTGAATATCTCCCAACTCTTTCCAGCCGGTGGAGGTATAGAATTTGTGTTCTATTGTGGCTTTAATCTGATGTGATGAGGTTGAGAGAAGATAGACAAATTTGACTCCTGAAAAAAAGCCGTTGATAATATTGAACTCTCTAATATTTCTATTTTCGTCCATTCCATAAGTTGGCAAAGGGAGGAGGGTATCTCGGTTCTTGACAATCGTATCAAGTCGAACATATCTATTCTCTCTGGTATTGAAAATTAGAGTATCCCCCGCAAGACACCCACTCTCTCGAATATCGCTCATAATAGGTCTCTTATTGGTTCTCGCTTCTAATGAGCGGTTCAGTTGTGAGAGGGCTAAGATAGGGATATTCAACTCTCTTGCTAAGAGTTTCAACCCTCTACTAATTTCGCTAACCTCTGCCTGTCTATCTTTTGAACCTGTTGAACCCATAATTTGAATGTAATCTATAACAGCTAATCCAATTTCTGGATTTTTCGATTTCAACTTTCTAAGTTTAGTTTTTAGCTGGTTGATATTGATACCGCTATCATCATCTATAAATAGTTTATAGTTTCTAAACTTCTCCATAGATTGATAGAGCATCTGCCACTCTGCATCTGACAAATCCCCTGTTCTCAACTTTTGGAGTTCTATCAGAGAATCGATGCTAAACAACCTAAGCATCAACTGCTCTACCGGCATTTCCAGAGAGAAAAAGGCTACTCCGTTACCCTGTTTCAGAGAGTGATAGACAATATTTAGAGAAAATGCAGTTTTACCCATAGCGGGACGAGCAGCGATAATTACCAAATCACCCGGATTAAATCCAGTTGTCATTTTGTTTAAAGCAAAAAAGCCTGTATCAACTCCTGTAATGCTCTTATTCTCTCTATTTTTCATCTTCTCTATATACTCTTTTGTAAGCTCTACCGCTTCATCACTATTTTTGAAATCCTTGATAGTGTTGTTTTGTCCTATCTTATATACTTGACTTTCCACAAAATCGATAAGTTCGGAACTATCTAAATCCTGCTCTAATATTGCATTCTCTATCTCTTTGGCAAGTAGTAAAAATTTTCTTTTAGTGCTTTTATTCTTCAACTCTTTGATATAGTATTCCAACTTGGTTACAGGCTCTTCTAATAGGATATTGAGGAACTCCTCCTCTTGAAATTTCCCCTCTTTTTCCAACTCCTCTTTTAATAGCTCTTCTGTAACTATTTTTTTACTATTTACAAGCTTTACCATCGCACTAAATAGGTCGCGATGGAATGGAAAGTAAAAATCATCTTCATCTATTTCAGATATATAGTCCTCGATAAATTCAGGTTGAAATATGAGAGAGGAGAGGATTACTCGCTCAACTGCCTTATTAAATATCTTCTGATATGGAACCTCTTTCATCAATCTCCTTTTATATTAGTATCATCTTTGCAAGTCCTAAGAAGACGAAAAAGCCAAATATATCGGTAGCTGTTGTAAGTAGAACAGTGCTACCAATGGCTGGGTCTATATTGAAATATTTTAAAGTAAGCGGAATAACAGAACCAAATAGACCAGCTATAAATAGATTGACCACCATAGCCACTGCTATGACAACTCCCAACATGAAATTACTAAACCAGATATAGGTAACTATTGAGATGATAACGGCAAATATAAACCCGTTCACGGTCGAAATTGCCACCTCTCTTCTAATACTTCTCCAACCTTCTCCCTTCTCTATCTCTCCCAATGCTAATTGTCTAACTACGACGGTTAGGGTTTGAGTTCCTGCATTTCCCCCCATAGATGCAACTATTGGCATCAAGATAGCGAGTGGTATTAGAGCTTGAAGGGTTGAATCAAATATACCTATTACGAGAGAGGCTAGAATAGCGGTGATGAGGTTGATAAATAGCCAGTATGCCCGAGTTTTGATAATTTCCCTAATATCCTCTTCTTCTTCAACCTCATCATCAACCCCAGCCATATTATAAACCTGTTCGGTGGCTATCTCTGAAATGATGTCGTAAGCATCGTCAGAGGTAATCCGCCCTATCATCTTTCCATCTCTATCAACTACTGGGATTACTTGGAGGTCATACTCTTCAAACATCTTACTAACCAGTTTTATATCATCGTCAGCATAGACCTTAATATCTCTATTGTCTAAGTCTGAAAGGATTTGGGAAAAGGTAGTTTCAAAGTCATACATTAGCAACTGGTCTATTTTGATATATCCAAGGAGTTTGAAATCTTTGTCCAATATGAAGAATGTATATATCTCTTGTAGTTCTCCCTCCAATTTGAGTTTTCTCAATTTTTCTATCGCCTCTCTAATTGTCTCCTCTACAAATACATAGAAAAACTCAGTCTGCATCCAAGCACCGGCTTGATGCTCTTCATATTGTAAAAGCTGGTTTATCTCCTGTTGGTCTTCTTTATCTAGTAGGGATAAAACCTCTTTTTTCTTATCCTCGTCTTCAATATCTTGAATCAGGTCAGTAGCATCATCAGATTCCAAAGTCTGAACAGAGTTCGCCAAATCTTTGGCTGGAAATATTTGAATCGCTTCATACTTCAATTTCTCAGGTAACTCCAATAGGATTTGTCCAATAAATTTGGTATCTATCTTTTTGAGGTATTGAAAAAATTTCTCTTCATCTTCTTGATAGAAACTTCTTAGAATTGATGCAATCTCTGTTGGGTGGAGTTCTAGCTCTTTTTGGTCGCTCTCTATCCATTTATGGAACTTCGGAATAAGTTTTTCTATATCTTTCATTTTCGCTCCTTATCTCTAATATAATTACCTCTCACATATTACAATAGTATTAAGGAGAATAGGTGATAGATGTCAAATTGCTAAATCGTAATTTCGATGAGGTTGTAGCTCGACTTCAAAAAAAGAGAGTTTCAGAGGAGCTACTTTCACAACTTAGGGATAGGTATCTGAAATTCAAGAATTTGAAATCTCAATTAGAAGAGGCACAAGCTGAACAGAATCGAAAATCTAAACTTTTCCAAACATATATTAGAGAGAAAAAAGATATTACAAATCTCAAAAAGGAGGTATCAGAGAACAAAAAGCTAATAGCACAACTTAGCGAAAAAGTGAAAGAGGCTGAGAAACTATTAGAAGAACTTCTATACTCTATCCCCAACCTACCTCATCAATCTGTTCCTGATGGAGTTGATGAAAACGACAATGTAGAGATTGCCAAAATTGGAACTCCTCGACAATTTCAATTTGAGCCTAAGCCCCACTATGAACTAGGAGAAAAGTTGGGCTGGTTGGACTTTGAAAGAGGGGTAAAACTTGCAAAGAGTCGTTTTACCGCTATTCGTGGAATGGGGGCTAGGCTTGAAAGAGCATTAATCAATTACATGCTAGACCATAATAGAAAATGTGGTTTCGATGAGGTCTCACTGCCGATAGTTACCAATGCAAAATCTCTATATGGAACGGGACAGCTTCCAAAATTTGGAGAAGACCTATTCAAAATAGAGGGGGAGGAGTTATACCTAATTCCGACTGCCGAAGTTACACTAACTAATCTATTTGCTGATGAGATTTTGAAAAGTGATGATTTACCTATCCAACTTACATCGGCTACCCCCTGTTTTAGAAAAGAGGCAGGAGCTGGTGGGAAAGATGTTCGCGGAATTATTCGACAACACCAATTTTATAAAGTGGAATTGGTAGCTATCACTAAACCAGAAGAGAGCTATCAGATGTTAGATAAGATGGTTGAGTGTGTCTCTTCTCTTCTCTCCAATTTAGGGCTACCTCATCGCAAAGTGGAACTATGTGGAGGAGATTTGGGATTTTCAGCATCTAAAACGGTAGATATTGAGGTTTGGATACCTTCTCAAAATAGATATAGAGAGATTAGCTCTATCTCGAATACCGAAGATTTTCAAGCAAGACGAGCAAAGATAAGATATAGAGATGGTAAGAAAAATAGATTAGTCCATACCCTTAACGGTTCAAGTTTAGCTGTTGGGAGAACTCTGGTAGCGATTATGGAAAATTTTCAGAATGAGAATGGAGAGATTGAAATTCCAAAGGTTTTGGAAAGGTATCTATAAAGGGGCGGGGCATATCTGCCCCTATAAAATTACATGTGTTCTATTTTGAGAACTTCATATTGGAGATACCAGACTAGAATAGAGACTATATACCCAACTACGACAGTCCAAGCATATTTCATGTGAGAATTGAAGGTATATACTCCGTGCATTTTACCCATCACTCCAACTCCGGCAGCTGAACCGAATGAGATTAGACTACCTCCAACCCCTGCGGTCATAGTAACTAACATCCATTGGTCAAGTCCCATATCAGGATTTGATTTTAAAACTGCACTCATAACAGGAACATTATCCACAACTGCTGAAAGAATTCCAACCCCTATATTTACCGCTGTTGGAGAGAATATGTCATATAGCTTCACCGCCAAATCTAAGAAGCCTAAGAAATGGAGACCTCCAACCGCTGCGAGAATACCTACAAAGAATAGCAATGTATCGTGTTCTATCTTTGCGATAGATGAGAAGATATTTATCTCAACTTGGGCATCTTTTTTCAATTTATATACATATAGTTTCAAGATTGAAAGCCCAAAGAGCATTCCCCACATAGGTGGAAGGTGTAGAACCTGTTTGCTGAATACTGCTGATGCAATTGTGAAAACTCCAAGATAGATAACATTTTTACCACCCGGCAAAATTTTTGGAGCATTTTCAGCCTGAACTGGGTGAGGTTTCTCTGTTGGCACTATTCGAGATAGTAAAAATGCAGTTACATACCAATTTAGGAATGATGCAGGGAAAAGATATAGAAAATCTGTAAAGTGTCCCTTTTCGGCTGTCCAAGCCATTAGAGTTGTAATATCTCCAAATGGAGACCAAGCCCCTCCTGCATTTGCAGCAACTACAATATTGATTGCTCCCGGAACTAGAAACTCTTTTCTATCTTTTTCAAGAGTAACTAATACCGTTGAGAGAATTAGAGCAGTCGTCAAGTTATCAGCCACTGGACTTAGGAAAAATGCAATTGTTCCAGTTGCCCAGAAGAGCTGTCTATATGTGTAACCCTTAGCGATGAGGTTGTATTTCAACACCTCGAAAACATTTCTCTCAATTAGAGCCTCAATAAAGGTCATAGCCACATAGAGGAAAAAGAAGATTTCAGCTATTTCTAAAATGAGATGTTCTACCTCCTCATGAAGAGGGTCTAAATTATAGCCGTGGAAAGCATAGTAACCTGCCGTAAGCATAAAAATAGTAGTTCCAACAAATAGAGCCGGTTTAGCCTTGTTTATCTGATACTTTTCTTCACTCGCTATAAAGAAATAGCCGAGAATAAAAAATAGGAGCATTGCTATTCCAAATAGCGACCCTGCTAAATCTACCCAACCTTCTAGATGCATAAAGTTCCTTTCTGTAATTTTTGAGAAATTCTAACTAAAATTCAGGAACTGATTGATAACAAATATTGATATTTTCTGGTGAAATTGAGAAATTCATAAAATGATAAATATAAATTTAATTTATTATGAAATTGCCAGAAATCCCCAAACTACCTATGCATTCCAATAACTTTTGCTACAATTTCTCAAATTTATCTCACAGGAAAGGACTCCACATGAGGAAGTTTATCGCTCTTATTTTCCTCGCTACCTCCTTCTCCTTTTCGAGTGGATATAAGAATAGCGATATTCTTATATCGCCAGAAGAGGCTATCAAACTGATAGGTAAACCGGGGGTGATGTTTGTATCAGGGGATAGCGAGGATGTCTATGAATTGGGTCATATTCGTGGCTCAGTTAGTATGTTTGCTCACCATTTGCACCATTCAGATGGAATGGGACGACTCCATTGCGAACCACTATTTAGATGTATAGATGATGCAGAGAAATATATAGGTTCTAAGGGTATTGATAATGATACTCTTGTAATCGCTTACGATGACTATCGAGGACCGAATGCTACCGGTGTATATCACTTTTTCAAAAGTTACGGACATAAAAAAGTGAAAATACTTGATGGTGGTAGAAATGCAATAATGCAACTTGACCCGAATCGTCCAATATATGAGAATATGAGGGCTGAATGGAAAGAAGCTAAGAAAAAAGCTAAAAAGTTGAAAAAAGAGCTAAGAAAAGCTAAGAAAGCTATGAAAAAAGGGGAGATAACAAAAGAAGAGTATAAAGCTCTCAAAAAAGAGGCTAAACAGGCTAAGAAGTTGGCTAACAAGTTGAAAAAACAACTAGATGAGTTTGGACAAAAAAATCTCCTCGTTATCAAAGGAAAAGAGAAGGTAGAGCCAAAAGAGTATCATATAGACCCAGCAAATATAGATACTTCGAATGTTGCCACTACCGCAGAAGTTAAACATGCAATGGAAGATATTCTCAAAAATGGAGATGATTCCAAATATAGAATTGTAGATGCTAGAAGCATGATAGAGATTATCGGTGAGAGAAAAATGGATAATGTGGCACGAGGCGGACATATTCCGGGAGCTAAATTCATCGAATGGAAACAGATTTCAGATGCTAATAATAAGAGACCATTTAAGAGTGCGGAAGAGCTTAAAGAGGTTTTTGAGAAGTTCAATATATCTACTGACAATACAGTTTATGCCTATTGCCAAGTAGGGACAGGACGAGGTTCTGAAATTATTACCGCTCTTCAACTTCTCGGAGCTAAAAATGTAAAAATTTACTCCGGAAGCTGGGATAGTTGGGGTAATAATATGAATTTACCAATCAAAAGGTAGGAAAGTATGGAGAAGATGAAAAGAAGAGACTTTTTAAAGTTGTCAGGAATGACAGCTACCCTTGTAGCTTCACAAGGTTCATTGTTTGCTAAAACAGATGTTCAATCTTTCGAAAATGGTAAAGAGGGCTATGGCAATACATCATACACAGAAAACATGTATAGAAATGAGTTCTCTTTTACCTATGGAAAAAAAGAGGAACATGGATTTGCCTATCACTGTGTCAATTGTCAAGGTAACTGTGCTTGGGAAGTTTGGTCTCACAATGGAGTAGTTACCAGAGAGAACCAATCGGCTAGATACCCTTCAATCAATCCAAATATTCCAGACTTCAACCCGAGAGGTTGTAATAAAGGGGTTCAACACTCCCAAGTAATGTATGAGAAAGATAGAATTCTCTATCCAATGGAGAGAGTTGGAGAGAGAGGTGAAGGAAAATGGAAAAGAATTTCTTGGGAAGAGGCTGGAACTAAGATAGCTGAGAAAATTTTTGAAGTTCTTTCAGACCCTGAACGAGGACCAGATAAACTGATGGTTCATGCAGGAACAGGGCTACTAACAGAAGGTAGGAGAGGAGCTCCTCTAAGATTTTCTACCCAACTTGGAGCAAATAGAATTTATCCATCTTCATATCTTGGAGATATGTTCTCAGGTGCAGCGGTGGCTTATGGTGAAGGTAACTTAGGTTGTACCTATGACTTCCTCTATACAGTGGATACTGCTGTGTTCTGGGGAGGTAATCCGTCAGTTTCCAGAATTCCTGATGCTCACTTTGTTTGGGAAGGAAAATACAACGGGGCAAAAGTAATTGTTATCACACCTGAATACAATGCATCAGCCAAGTCTGCCGATTTATGGATACCTGTAAAATCTGGAACAGACAATATATTGGCAATGTCTGTAATCCATACTATTATCAAAAAGAAAACCTATAAACCTGAATTTATGAAAATCTATACAGACCTACCTTTCTTAGTTGATGTAGAGACTAAGAGACTTCTTAGACGGTCTGATATGGAACATACAAGCGATGAAGAAGAGCATGAAAAATTTGAAGAGCAGTTCTATGCTTGGAACAAAAAAACCAATTCACCTGTTCTAATGCCGGGAACTGAGGGAAGCGAACATGAAACCCTTAGAATTTCAGATTTTGGAATTGACCCAGAGTTAGAAGGTGAATGGACTATTACAGATGTCCATGGAAAAACTCGACGAGTAACTACCGTATTTGAGATGTTGAAAAAGAATGCTGAACCATTCTCACCAGAAGCAACTCAGAAAATTACAGGAGTTCATCCAAGTCTAGTCGAGACATTAGCCGATGATATAGCTCTTCCAAAAGTTGTATCTGTTACAACTGGATTCTCACTAAACAAATATTTCAATGGTATTTTGACGATTTGGAATATCGCCTCTATTATGGGTCTTACCGGTAGAATGGGACCATATGGAGGATTGAATACAGAGAACGAATTCCAACTTTCAGGACTTGGAGCATTATCTGGTTTCTCTGGAAAATATGCACCTCGATTTGGTTCTGGTTTCGTTGGTGAGTTTGTATTTGGTGATGGTAAATCTACATTTAAAGAGTATTTCTCTGATGAAGATGTTCGAAGAGCTCAAAATGGTATGTCTAAAAAAGAGTATTTGGAGATACTCGATGAGCTATTAGCCCAAGGTGAAAATAATAAAGCTAATTTGGAATCTGAACACGGCAATGTGGTTAAACCTTGGTGGCTACCTGATACTGCTATCATCGTTGCCGACTCTAAATTTAGACGAAATAAAGGTTCTAAATATCGAGAAGCATTCCTAAAACAGATGAAGTTTTTCGCCTATGTCGATTATCGAATGAGTGAGGCTGCGGTATATGCTGATATTCTTTTACCTGCTAAATCTCACTATGAAGTGTATGACCTTAGAACATCACCAGGTTACCATCGATTTACCAACTTAGCTAAGCCTGTTGCCAATATGAAACCTGTTGGTGAAGCAAAAGATGAATGGGAAATGTTTGCTTTCTTAGCTAAGAAACTCCAAGAGGTGGCTAATAGACCTGAAAATATTGAAAAAGCCAAAATTCCAGACCATACCAGATATGCTAAACCTGGATACCATGACCTTACAATCTTCTACGACGAATATACCAATACAGATGAAGAGTCAGAAGATGCAGGAGAAGTTCTATTAGGAACTGATAAATTGGCAGTTGAAGCAGCCTTAGAAAAGTGTAAGCAGTATGCTCCTTGGACAATGGAAAAGATGTATGAAGCAGGTGGATTCTTGCAACTCAATGAAAAGGCTGCTAAGAGTTCTCCTCTATATCCAGATAAACCATTCAACTCAAACGAAGACCACCTATTCAAATTCAAGAGACTTGAAACCCTTAGTGGGCGACAAACTTTCTATGTTGATCATCCACTTTGGATTAGAATGGGAGCTCATACCAATACAGGAATGGAGGGAATCAGACCAAAATCTCTCGACTATCCATTTGCCCTTATGACTCCACATGCTAGATGGTCAATTCACTCTAACTATAAAGCTTCAAGAACTCTCCAAAGACTTCAAAGAGGTGTCCCTTATATTCAAGTTAATAGAGTGGTTGCCAAACAGAAAGGCATCAAAGACGGAGATACCATTAGGGTATATAATGTTCTAGGTGAATTCTATGCAATGGCAAAAGTCTCTTCATCTTGCCCACCTGATGGATTGGTTATGGAACACGGCTGGGAGCCTTATATGTATAAATTCAATAAAGGGCATAATGAAGTTGTTCCAACAGCTCTCAACCTTCTTGAAATGGCTGATGGTTGGGGTCATCTCAAATTTGGCGGACTATGGGACGGAAACCAATATGCTTATGATGGTGCCGTCAATTTCGAAAAAGCAAATGTATAAGGGGATATAGATGTCTAAACGACAATTAGCAATGGTAATGGACCTCAATAAATGTATTGGGTGTCAAACTTGTACCGTAGCTTGTAAAACTCAATGGACCAATAGAAATGGTCGCGAATACATGTATTGGAATAATGTTGAAACCTATCCGGGTGCCGGTTATCCTAAAAACTGGCAAGAGCTTGGAGGTGGTTTCGATGAGAGTGGAGAACTAAAAGAGGGGATAATCCCTAATCTAGAAGCCGATTATGGAGTGCCTTGGGATTACAACTATGAGTCTCTCGCTCTCGGTGAGACTATGACCCCTAATGTTGAGCCAACTTGGGGACCAAACTGGGACGAAGACCAAGGGGCGGGGAATTTCCCGTCTGATAACTACTTTTTCTATATTCCTAGAATTTGTAACCACTGTTCCAATCCTGGTTGTCTTTCGGCTTGTCCAAGAGATGCTATTTTCAAAAGAGACCAAGATGGGGTTGTTCTCGTAGATTTGGATAGATGTCAAGGATATAGATATTGTATAGCTGGTTGTCCATACAAAAAGGTCTATTTCAATCCTAAAATCTCGAAGTCTGAAAAATGTATTCTCTGTTTCCCAAGAGTTGAAAAAGGACTTCCACCAGCTTGTGCTCAACAGTGTGTTGGACGAATTAGATTCGTCGGTTTCCTAGATGACCCAGAATCACAGGTTCATAAGTTGGTTCATAAATATAAAGTGGCTCTACCACTTAGACCAGACTATGGAACTCAGCCAAATGTCTATTACATTCCTCCAACCGAAGCACCTCCTAAGTTTGATGCTGATGGCAAGGTAATTGAAGGTTCAGACAGAATCCCAATGGAGGAGCTTGAAAAGCTATTTGGTCCAGAAGTTCATCGAGTGGTCAAAACTATTAGAGAAGAGAGAGAGAAGAGAAGAAAAACAGGTAAATCTGAGATTCTTGATATTCTCATCGCTTACCAACACTCTGAAATGTTTAGACTTGATAACAACTACTACCAAGAAGTAGCAAAAAGCAAAGGACTAGATGCAGTTACTCCTGTTGATACTAGATATATCAAAGGGGCTCACACTAAAACTATTTCCCACTTTTCAGTAGCCGGAGGACACCATTAATGAAAAAATTAGCTCTATCAAGTGCAGTGGCGGGGCTTCTCGCCTCCTCCTTATCGGGGGCAAATATCGTAGCTTCCAAAGTTGAACACTCTCTAAAAGATATATCTCCCCTCTCTCCATTGTGGTATGAGGCAAAATTGGTAGTAATCCCAGTATATCCGCAAACTACTATAAAACTAAACGACAAAATAGCCAATGAACTCAATTCCCACAATGGCAGTAAGAACATAAAAGTAAAAGCTCTTTACAACGATAAAGAGATAGCTTTCCTTATCAAATGGAAAGATAAAACTCTCTCTATCCAAAAGGGATATAGAAGTGATTCTTTTGGAGATGGGGTAGCTGTTCAATTCCCTGTTAATTACTCGAATCCTGACAAACTACCATATATTGGAATGGGTTCAGAAGGGAGAGAGGTTCTAATCCATCTTCAAAAAGCAGCTCCAAATACCTATGAACCAAACGGCCATGGAGATGTAGCTCACCAAGTCAATAGACACAATACAAACTATTTTGGTGAAGACTTGGCGAAATTCGACAGCGAAGTAAAAGATATTGCTGTTGTCGATTATGAGAGAACCTTTATCTCTGCTGGATTTAGAAGTATGACAGAGGTAAAAGATGGTTCAGTAGATTCCAATATGGAAATGATGTATAACATCACCAAAGGGTGTTGGAAATCTACACTATCACGACCTCTAAAAGATGAATATCTAAATCTAGATTCTCCAGCTTTCCCTGTGGCTTTCGCAGTCTGGGACGGAGATAAGAGAAATAGAGACGGTCTAAAACTTCTTTCGGGTTGGAACTCTGTTCAACTTGAAGGGAGAGAGGGTGGAGATAAATTGGTTTCCGCTCTAAATGATGAGGTGAAAGGTGATGTGGCAAATGGAAAAGTCCAGTTCCAAACCAACTGTGCAGCTTGCCACAATACAAAAGATTTCAACATGGCACCTCCATATATGGCTCCTAATTTGAGCAATATTGGAGGACAGGCGACAGTCGGGTATTTGGTTGAATCCATCAAAGAGCCAAATGCTGTTGTTGTCCCTGGCTACAACAGAAATGCTCACAAAAATACCCCTTGGTATAACTTAGAAAACGGAAAAAGAGTTTCAGCAATGCCACCATTCAACTGGCTAGATGATAAAACTCTAAATGATATTGTCGCCTATTTGAAAACATTGAAAGCAGACGAGGAGAAATAGATGAAAAAGATGACAACATTGATATTTGCCCTCCTCTTAGGTGGTTCTCTCTATGCATCAGAAGCAAAAGAAGAGGTAGTAATCTCTGCAAGTGATTTGATGGTTGAAGATGAAAGCAGTGAAGAGGAAGCTAATGTAGAGCCTCTATTTGAAAAAGTTGGGTTTTTAACAGTTGAAGATTGTGCATTAAAAGGGACTTTTTCAAGTTGCTACACAGAAGCATATGTTTGCGGTTTTGAAGGGTGCTATAAAGAGGTTGAACCTGGTGTAACTAAACCAGTTCAGTTGGTTCTATTTGTCCATGATGATGGGAAATATTACAAAGTTGAACTAACTGACAAGTTGAAAAAGTATGAACTCGATACTGCAATTGGGAGAAATAAGGTAACGATTATTGGCAAATACAACGAAGATGAAAACACCATCTATGCTCTAACCTTCAAAGCTCCTCCTCCTCCAAAAGCTTCATTCTTTAAAGGGTGTCTGTAACCCCACCCTCTACTCCTCTCCATCTCCTCCACTATTGGAGGAGGCGGAGGCTACCACCTCATCTAAAATATCTGTAATAATCTCAAATTCTCCATCTTCATACATCACCTCAGCCAATCTGAATCTAGCCTCTTTGCTCTCTTCTGTAATAATTTTTTCAAGCTTCTTATCTGAATTGACCAATTTGAAGATAATTTTATTCCACCCTTTCCAAGTGTCATAGACCACTATTTCAGCATCGAAGATAGCCGATTCAAACTCTTTTAGTTTCTCTTGATATTTCTCTAATTCCTCTTTTTTCTCTTTTAGCTCCTCTTTCATAGTCTTATATCCCTCCAAAAAGTCTTGGAGCTTAGCTATTTTGTCTGTAAGAGATTTTGGAGGAGGCACATCATATTTTTTATATCTCTCCAACCTCTTATTGGCAAATGTGAATATCTTTCGTCTCTCAATCACATTATCCAAATCCTCTTTTAAGACCCGTTGGAGATATTCAATTCTTTGAGATGTTTCGGTCAAGAGCTGTTTAGTCTCCTCAATCTCATTGACCCCCTCTCTATGTCCTTCTAAATCGATTGTGATGAAATTTTCAGAGCCTAAGATATTCTGTATTTCGACCTTCTTACTTGCGAAAATTTTTAGGTGAGAGTGGAGATTCTCAATATATATCTCTTTGCCTCTCAGAGTTCCACCAATAGCAGTTTCAACTCTAATAGTATCGGCTTCAATAAATCCAGTTTCTAATCTTTCGATTTCTACATCTTTACCAAATAGTTTCCCTTTATGGACAGCAATAGAGGCTGTATCGGTGGTGATTGTAGATTTCTGGTGGGTCTGCCCCTCTATCTTTACCTCTTTGGCTGTAACTTCTGCATTCTCTCCAACATTTCCCTCAATATTGAGAGTAGAGACCCTAACCTTTACCCCTGTTCCAATAGCATCTTTTACCGCATCTGTTTCAGCTACATCTATTTCTATATCTCTATCAAGTCCTGCATCAATATATCCTGTCTCTTTGAAGCTAAGAGAGCCAATATGGATTTCAGTTTCTATGTCGTATTTAGTTCCATCAAAAACCACATTTCCATCTATCTTTGCCACAAAATCTATTTTTGTTTCATCTTCAACTATTTCAATGTTATCAGATACTTTGAAATCTGGGCGGTTTTCAATCTTTGGAGGTTCAACCGGAATAGTTCGCCCTCGACAATTTCGCCCCTCTTTTCCCTGTTGGGGTTTTGTATATCTAATAATAGTCTCACCTTTGGAGACCGCTATCACTTTCCCCTTTTGTGCATGGTCTATCCTACCGCTCGAACTCTCTCGCTGTTCCAAAAACTCTTTTTTATATAAAAGTTCCAATTTGTCATCTATTTGAGGAGTTGGAGGGAGACACTTGCCAACTTGGAGAATGAAATTCTCTTCTAATACTGGAATTTTTTTAGATAGGAATTGGTCTATCTTTTCACGAAATCCATTCTCTCTAATATTGATGAGGTATCTATTTAGAAGTTTCAATTTATTGATATGGTCTATTATCTCTCTATTCAAGGTGGAACGGTAGTGAAGCTCTGAACCCTTCTCTATCACAAAATAGAGGGCTGTCTGGTCCTGATTGGTTGTAAGGTGGGTAATGCTATCTCTTAGAGGGTCATCGAATTCATCTTTTGGAAATATTCTAATGGTGTATATCTGTTGAATTTGTAGATTAGGATTGGCAATATAGCTATCCTCTTCAAACTTTTTCAGTAGCCCCCCTTCCAACTCTATCCAATCGCTATTTGATGAGGTGTCAAGTTCGAAAGTCTTCACCTGTTGAATATCGAAATCTATTTTAGCAATTGGGATATTGAACTCTTTTGCTACCTTTTCGATTTCAGAAGCTACATCGCTAGTCTCAACAACAATATCTTCTGTGAAATCGTAGATGTCTTTTGACATGGTCTAACTCTTCTATTTTTATAAATTATACTTCAACAGAGTAGAAAAATGGAAATTGAGAGAAGTTGGGAAAATTTGGGAAAAGTTGTGGAGAAATTGGGGAGGGGGGGAGGAAATCCTCCCAACTATATTGGCAGAACTCGAATTCTATCGGATAAAGCCCGTTTTAGCTCTGTTTCAATCGCATAGAGAGTGCCGGTAGTGGAGGTGGCACAAGTAGAACAAGCTCCTAGATAGCGGATATAGACATCTATATATCCATCTTGGCTATCTCTAATATCGATAATCTCCAAATTACCTCCATCAGCTATTAGGAATTGTCTAATCGATTCATCTATTACCTGTTCAATAGCCTTCAATCTTTGGACGGTGGTCATCTCCTCAAAGTTACCACTAGAAGAGGCTTCAACTGCCTGTTGCAACTTCTCTTGCTCCATTTCGGCTCTCACCTCTTTGAGAATATCGACTAGGTAATATTCTCTCTCTTCGTGTCCTCCCGGTTTGATACACGATTTACAGAATGCCCCCGCTTTTGTATAATCGGTTATCTCTTCAACTGTCTTCAAGTCATTTAGTCTAATTACCTCTTTGATAGTGGCAAGAGAGACCCTAGCACACTCACATACAATAATTTCTCTTTCAAAGGAATCTGCATCAACCCCTTTATATATCGCTGCCGCCTCTTTAATAACATCGTAAGCCATAACTGAGCAGTTTTTAGAGATAACTCCATTTTGAATATAGTTATGAGCTTCATGCTCCACTTCAAGAGTATAGACAGTTACCATGTCATTTTCATCTATCTCAATCTTATAGCCGTTTCTCTCGATTGTTCCCCAATCTCTTGGAGTCAATTCATGAACCCCTTCCAAATCTCTATAAGGTGAGACAATATATCCATTGTGAGTCCAATTATTGAAATCGACCTCATCAAAGTTCATATCATCTATTACATAGCAATCAAAGCCTATTTCAGCGAAACTCTCTACCCTCTCTCTCTTGTATTGCTCAAAATCTCTAAATGGTAATTTAGAAGTTGTAACCTCTACGACTTTGTTTTCATTTTCAAAAACAAAATCTGGATTCATAGAAGAACTTCTATCACCATTCCATCTCCAAAAAGAGCCATCACCTACAAATCTAATAGGTAAATTTCGACTTTTGAAATACTCTTCATATTTAGCTTCAAGAGAGTTTTTCTCACCCTTAGAGCTACCTCTCGGTTTTCCAAGTTTGGCATATTGCATGTCTAATTCGCTTTCATGGACATGAGAGACAATATCACCATTTTTCAGGTCTTCAACAAAAACCCAATTACCTTGATTGTCTAATAGCTGGTGGTCTTTTGTGAAGACATAGAAGCCCGGAACTCCACCATTGGCGGTCTTCAAATAGAGACGAACCAAATTACTTTTATGAGTTTTGTAGCTAATTACTCTTTTTACTTTGGAATTTACTATTCCGTTAGCTGTATATACAGCTACCTCATCGCCCGGCTGAATTTTGCCTATTTCGACTTTTCCTTTTGGAGTTTGGACAGGCATGAAATATGGTGAACAATGCATCTTTTGACCTGGAACAGCTGGAACATCTGGGTCATCTCTAAGAGCCATTTCAACATCTAAATTGGTAATTTTCACCGCTTCATCTACTGTTTTACCTATACAGAGTTCAGCCATCATATCTGAACTAGCGATAGC
>JYMV01001095.1_pt1 | contig 22806 bp, 21 predicted proteins | sample 338911 | NCBI WGS metagenome assembly JYMV01 (sample SAMN03354496, study PRJNA234377) | hydrothermal vent metagenome | biome: Deep sea; feature: Hydrothermal plumes at the Eastern Lau Spreading Center, Western Pacific Ocean; material: Seawater | place: Tonga | collected 2009 | depth 2000 m m
AAACGGAGTTCTTTGGGCTGAGGTGAATGTGGGTGTCGTGACGACCCAGGCGATTGTGGATGTTAGTTATGGACCACAAGGCTTAGAGTTGCTCCGGCAGGGCTTGAGTCCGCAGCAAATTGTCGAACGGCTCCTCTCGGATGATCCGGATCCCCGCCCCGAGCAGTGGACAAAACTCGGGCGGCAATTCTCCGTGATGGACTCCCAAGGCAATGTTGCAACCCACACCGGATCAGGCGCTTCCGACTGGGCAGGCCACCGAGTTGGCACTCATGTGTCGGCTCAGGGAAACATCTTAGCTGGACCGGAAGTGGTCGATATGATGATAGAAGCATTCGGAGGCACAGAGGGGCACCTATCATTTCGCCTCCAAGCCGCCCTCGAGGCAGGTCAAGCCGCCGGTGGTGACAGTCGGGGTATGCAGTCGGCAGCAATGATCATTGTCAAAGAGGACGGTGGGGTTTGGCTCAACAACGATGTGGTGCTCAGACTTCAGGTTGATGACTCTGATAATCCCATTGCGGAACTCAGACGGCTTGTTGAGCTCGCTGCCCGTCAAAGGGACCGAATCAGAGGGCGTTAGCCGCTCGAGCCAGAGTCCTGCTCAGTAACCCAGTTGGTTATGGTTATAGAAGGTCGGAACTCAGAAGGCCTCCTAGGAAGACGCTGCCCAGTCAGCAGTGCTCTTCGTATGCAGTCCGCAGATCATTCGCGATGTCTTCTGGATTACGACCCTCAATCAGGTGGCGCTCCATGAAATAGACGAGCTCCCCGTCCTTGAAGAGCGCTACTGAAGGAGATGAGGGCGGAAAGCCGACGATGTAATCACGTGTGCGTTCCGTGGCCTCTAGGTCTTGTCCGGCGAAGACCGTAGTGAGGACTTCAGGTTTCTTTTCTCCCTGAAGCGACATGTATACTGCTGGACGCATCATCCCTGCGGCACAGCCACAGACCGAATTTACCGCTACTAAAGTGGTCCCCTTGTCTGTACCGAGTACATTATCCACGTCTTCCGGCGTCTTCATTTCACTGAAGCCGACCTGCACGAGGTCCTGACGCATTGGTGCGATCATCATCTCCGGGTACGGCATGGTTTGGCTCCTAAATGGCTTGTCAGGAACCAAAGTTACCCCTGAGACGGCTCGGGTTCCACGGGTGCGGTTCAGCATCACCGTTGCAGCCCCACGTTTACACGGCCACCTTTTCGTTATGCCAGCCGTGACCCAAATCGTGAGACTCACCGTTAACGGCGACCTGAGGGAGGTCGGAGTGCCAATGCACTTCACTCTTTTGGAAGCCTTGCGGTATGGACTTGGCCTCACAGGCTCTAAGCAGGGCTGCGACAAAGGTGACTGCGGAGCCTGTACTGTGATCCTAGATGGCCGACCGACACTATCGTGTATCACTCCGGTTTTTGAGGCCGAGGGACATGCCATCGTGACCGTAGAGGGTTTGGCTGACGTGGAAGGTCCCCATCCGTTACAGGATGCGTTTGACCTGCACGGGGCCGCCCAGTGTGGGTTTTGTACTCCCGGGATTCTTTGTTCGGCCGCCGTGCTGCTCGAAAAGACAACTTCGCCTTCAAGAACAGAGATTAAGGAAGCCCTGTCCGGAAATCTTTGCAGGTGCACAGGCTACTCTAAGATCTACGACGCCGTGGCAAGCGCGGGCGAGAGATTGCAAGTCGAAGCTCAGTTGGGTGAATCCGGAAGATGATCAGTAAGCCCCATAAGGATAAGTCGGACTTGACGTTAATCGGTACACCGATGCGGAAAATAGAGGGGCTCGATAAGGCTACCGGCCGGGCACTTTTCACGGATGACATCGTCCTCCCAGGGATGCTTCATGGGAAGATCCTTCGGTCGCCCCATCCGCACGCCCGGATCGTGGCGATTGACGTATCCGAGGCTGAAGCGCTTGAGGGTGTCCACGCTGTCATTACCGGCGGTGACATCCCGATCAAGTATGGCATCATCCCCTGGACGGCTGACGAATACCCACTATGCATAGACCGCGTCCGGTATATTGGCGATGCGGTAGCCGCTGTCGCTGCGGTCGATGAGGACCTAGCGATCCGCGCCCTAGAGTTGATCCGCGTCGAGTATGAGGAACTCCCCGCCTTTCTTGATCCCTACGAATCGCTGGCAGCTGATGGGTCGACGCCATACGTACATGAGCCGAAGAAGGAAGGAGGGAACGGTAATGTAACGAAGCAGGTTTGCCTGGAGTTCGGCGAAGTTGATGACCTCATGGCCGGGTCAGATGTTGTTGTCGAGGGCGAATACTTTTTCGAGGGGAGCACGCACGCAGCCATTGAGCCGCACTGCGCGATCGGTCTCTGGGACGGAGTGGGTAAGCTGACGGTCTGGTCGGCTACGCAGGTGCCCCACTATCTGCACCGCGAACTTGCCCGAGTTCTTGAGTTGGACCCAGCGCGTATCAGGGTGATCCAGCCACTAGTCGGCGGTGCTTTCGGTGGAAAGAGTGAGCCATTCGACCTGGAGTTCTGCGTGGCCAAGCTATCAATGTTGGCGGCCCGCCCAGTGAAGATTCTCTATACTCGTGAGGAAGTGTTTTACGCGCACCGTGGACGACATCCGTTCCACATGAATTACCGAATGGGCAGCACCAAGGAAGGGAAGCTCACTTCGGTTAACGCGGAAATTGTACTTGATGGGGGCGCGTACGCCTCGTTCGGTCTCGTGACCACGTACTACGCTGGACAGTTGCTCTGTGCGCCGTATTCGATGTCAGCATATCGGTTTGATTCAACCCGGGTGTACACAAACAAGCCTGCGTGCGGCCCCAAGCGCGGCCATGGTTCTGTGCAGCCACGATTCGCGTTTGAGGTCCAGATTGACAAGCTCGCTGAAAGGGTCGACCTGGATCCGTTTGAGTTCAGGCGCCGAAACTTCATTGGTTCAAACACACGCACGGTGAATCAGTTGCGGATCACGTCGAACGGCTTCCTAGAGTGCCTCGAGTCAGTTGAGCGAGCGAGCCGTTGGCGTCGCAAGTTTCGCCAACTGCCGTTCGGACGAGGTGTAGGGGTGGCGGGATCGACTTATATCTCTGGAACGAACTACCCAATCTATCCCAACGACATGCCGCAGTCCGGCGTGCAGATGCAGGTTGACCGCTCGGGACGGGTCTCTGTCTTCAGTGGTGCGAGTGAGATTGGGCAGGGCTGTGATTCGATGGTTGCCTACATCGCCGCCGAAGAACTTGGTGTGCCCCTCGAATACGTGAGGGTTCTCCGGGGAGATACCGATTTCACACCAGTGGATTTAGGGGCTTATTCTAGCCGAGTAACGTTCATGCTTGGCAACGCGGCGATTGACGCCGCAACCAAGTTGCGCGAGATGGTCCAACAGGCGGTCGCTGGGGAGTGGAAGATAGAGGCCAACGAGGTGCTTCTTGCGGGAGGGATCGCGATGTGGGCGCCTGACACTGAACGGCAGATGCCGATCCGGGAAGCTTTCAACCTCGCCGAGGCCAGATTCGGGACGTTGGGTGCAACGGGCTGGTACAACACGCCGAAAGATGTTCATGGCGACTACCGGGGAGGTACAATCGGTGCCTCTCCTGCTTACTCGTTCACTGCTCACGTAGCTGAAGTTGAGGTTGATGTCGAGACCGGTGTAGTGGAGGTCGAAAAGATTTGGGTCGCACATGATTGTGGTCGGGCCCTCAACCCGGTTCTGGTCGAAGGTCAAATGGAGGGCTCCGCCTACATGGGTTTCGGTGAGGCTCTCATGGAGGAGCAGATTTTCAAGAGTCCTGAACAGGGACGAGCCGGGCTGCACAATGCTCCGTCACTTCTCGACTACCGCATCCCCACCAGTCTCGACACACCAGAATTTGAGTCTTTGATTGTGGAATCAATCGATCCAGAGGGTCCGTATGGAGCCAAGGAAGCGGGAGAAGGGCCGCTCCATCCTTCAATTCCTGCGATAGCAAATGCGATTTATGACGCAATCGGTGTCCGGATGGACAAACTACCCTTCTCCCCGCCAAACATGTGGCGGGCAATCGAGGAAGCCCGAGAAGTCGGGGCCCTGGGTAAACCAGCTTTTCCCGGTGAGCTTCCAGTAACCCCTGAGGCTGCACCCGCCCGATCAATGTCATCAGGATCATGAAACCGCACCGCCTTGTACCAGGATGGCTCGCAATTGTGATTGTGATGTCAGCGGCTGTGCTCCTGTTTCGTTCCATGCCAACCAGTCCTACCGGGATAGAAGTTGCGGATCTAGAGAAGGGAGGAGACACGCAGGACCATGGTTCCTGGGGAGAAGATGACTGGTCGATCTTCGAGGCCAAGGTCTCATGGGCTTTAGGACAGGGATTGGACACCTTGTCGGTTGGTGCAGCAATGGCCGATATAGGGCGTTCTTTTGTCGGGACCGCCTACGTCCCCGGGACACTCGAGGTGGAGGGATTCGAGCGACTCGTAATCAATTTCCGTGGTCTTGACTGTGTGACCTTTGTAGAAAACGTCTTTGCGATGTCCCGCTTTGTGCGTACGGCAGGGGCTCAGTCCCTCCTCAAGGACCGCAAATCCGCTGAGGACGTCTACGAGTCCATTTTGAGTGAGCATCGGTACAGGGATGGTCAGATCGACGGCTATGTGAGTCGGTTGCACTACTTCAGTGATTGGGTTGAAGACAATCACCGAAGGGGTCTGGTGCGTAACATTAGTGCAGAGCTTAACGGCATTCTCGATTCCGAACCGGTCGACTTTATGTCGACCCATACTGACGCCTACGCGCAGTTAATAGACACATCAAACATCTCGTTGATCAAAGAGACGGAAGAGCGCCTGAGCGCGGCTGGCAGACGGTACGTTCCAATGGACCGAATCGATGAGGTGGCCCAGCAGATCCATGACGGTGACATCATTGCGGCAACGAGTACCCTGGCCGGGCTAGACGTTGCCCATACTGGTATAGCGCTTTGGATCGATGAGACCCTTCACCTTCTTCATGCACCACTCGTGGGGGAGGCGGTGCAGATTAGTGAGACCTCACTTGCAGAGCGGATAGAGAAGATAGAGGGACAGGACGGCATCATTATCGCACGTCCTCAAGATGAACCACGGCGCGAAGCCACCTCAGCAAGGGAGAGGTGACGTGCTGAGACTACCTCCTTTCAGCTACCACAAGCCTAGTTCGGTAGCCGAAGCCACGGGTCTCATGGACCAGTATGCGGAAGAAGCGATGTATGTGGCCGGTGGGACGGATCTCATCCCAAATATGAAGCATAGGCTCTTTGAACCGACCCATCTCATAGCGCTCAAGAGCGTGACCGAGTTGAGCGGAATCCGTGAGGAGAACGGTGATCTCCGGATTGGTTCGGCCGAAACACTCGCGGAAGTGGCCGGACATCCGGAGGTGCAGAAGCTATTTCCGGCCCTCGCCGATGCTGCGGGTCATGTAGCGGGTCCTCAGCTTAGAAACGCGGGAACGATCGGTGGGAATCTCTGTCTCGATACTCGCTGTACCTACTACAACCAGACATCATTTTGGCGGGGGGCACTGGGTTATTGCCTCAAGAAAGACGGCACAGTTTGCCATGTCACTAACGTTGGAAAGAAATGCGTTGCAGCTCACTCAGCTGATACACCTCCAGTGCTAATGACCCTTGGAGCAATGGTGACGCTCGCTGGGCCTGACGGAGAGCGGCGACTCCCGATCGAGGAGTTTTTCATAACGGATGGCATATACAACACGCGGAGGACTCCAGCTGAAATTGTCACCGAAATCTGCATTCCAGTCGGTGCGGCCAGTCGGCGGCAGGCATATGCGAAGCTTCGGCAACGCAAGTCGATTGACTTCCCACTCCTGACGGTAGCTGTGTCAGCAGATATCGAAGGGAATGGGACCGTTCAGTCGATTAACGGCGTGGTTACAGCACTTGGAGCACGCCCTCGTGCTCTCTCCGGATGGGATGATCTTGCAGTGGGAGGCACTTTGGATGCTGACATGATCGATGAACTTGCTGAACGCGCCCACGAGCAGTGTCACCCACTCGAGAACCTCATTGTCGATGCGGACTGGAGAAGGGCGATGGTCCCAGTATACGTGAGACGCGTTTTGGAGAAGTTACTTATCACGTAACAGTATTTTCCCTATCGTACCGTCTGACTGAGCCGCAGATGGTCCTACAATAGGTCTATCACCTAATTCCCCAAAGGATCCGGGCAGTTCTCAATTCTACGCGTGTCAGACAGCTGAGTGATCTCCCAGTGTTCCCCATTTCGGAGCAACTCAATCGAGTTCACACCGCAATGGGAAATCAAACCTTCCAAGTAGAAGGTATATGGTACCCATGCTGACGCGACATTGTCGTCTATACGGACGTCCATGTCGTAGACTTGCTCATCCCAGCTCCCTCCAGATTCACCAATAGCGCCGATCCATTCAGCCACCGGTTGGGTGCTGATTTCCGGAAGACTATCTTTTGATCGCACGACTGCGAAACGCGCGTTGTCAGCAAATACGGCGGCGACCATCGCGGGATCTGAGGCACGCATCCCATCGAAGACCTGATGGATTGCTGCCATGACTTTGGCTTCTGGGCTTTGGGCGGTGGCGGTCTCGCCCACCAACATGCTGCAGATAGCTACCATTAGAGTGACTCTGTGCATTCCGATGCTCCCTTTTTATCCGCCGGTGAGTCAGCTTTATTCAGTCTAGACAGGATGCTGGCGAGGTGCAGCCGCTCGCAACACCATATTCTCACATTTGCTCAGGAACTCGACTGGAAGGGTCGTATGGCAGATTCAGAACTGATCCCTCGTAAGCCTAAAGATACTATTGCCGTAGTCTCCGAGTTGATGATGCCCAACCAGGTGAACAATCTGGGACATGTTTTCGGTGGCGAGCTCCTTTCGATGGTCGATAGAGCGGCAGCAGTCGCAGCGATGCGGCATGCAGGTGGACCCTGTGTGACTGTCTCTATCGATCGTGTTGACTTCAAGGAGCCAATTTACACCGGGGAACTTGTTACCTGCACGGCGAGAGTAAGGTTCGTAGGGCGCACTTCCATGGAGGTCGGTGTCGAGGTTCTCGCCGAAAACCTCCTAACCGGTGTGGAGCGACTTACCAACAGCTGTTTACTGACTTTTGTAGCTATCGACGAAAAGCATCGGCCACGTCGGGTAGCACCACTAGACCTTTCCGATCCCGAGGACGAGAGGAGATTCCGCGAAGGTAGGCGACGCCGTGAAGTGCGGGAGGAACTCGATAAGGAACTTGAGCAAGGAGGGTAATGCTCTGGGATTCTGAGCCTGCTAATTCATTAGGAGGTTAGGCCCCAGGCTTATCCGTCCAAGGGTTACATGAAGAGCTAGCGCCGTTCCACTACCATCGCGAAGCCCATGCCGCCTGCAGCGCAAGCGGTGATCAATCCGAATTCGATGTCCCGGCGGGCCATTTCGTTCAGAAGCGTGATGGTCAGACGGCCGCCGGTTGCTCCAAATGGGTGACCAATCGAAAGAGATCCGCCCATCACATTGATAAGGTCTGGGTCCGGATGACCGACAGCTATGCTTCGACCTAATTCCTCTTCAGCGAACTGTTTGGACGCCAGAGCCTGGAGATTCGATAACACTTGAGCGGCGAACGCTTCGTGCATCTCCATTAGGCCAATATCTTTCATCGCAAGACCGGCCCGATCGAGGGCGAGTGGTACAGCGTAGGCCGGGCCTTGCAGGAGTTGCCCAGAGGGGTCGAGAGCAGCCCACGCCCAACTCCGCACATACCCCATGGGCTCAATACCTTCGGCGCGCATCTTCTCCTCGTTCATGAGGATTACTGCCGATCCTCCGTCAGTGAGGGGGGAGGAGTTACCGGCGGTGACTGAGCCGTGCTTCCGATCGAAGACCGGACGGAGGGTGCCTAGCTTCTCCAGGGAAGAGTCAGTGCGGATACCGTTGTCGGTTGAGACGACATTCTCGAAATTTGGAGGCACGTATACCGTGCCTATTTCCTTAGTCAGCCTCCCGTCTCTAGCCGCTGCCGCCGCTAGTTCGTGTGAACGAAGGGCCCATGCATCCTGCGTTGCACGGGAGATGTGATTCTCTTTTGCCATTCGCTCAGCCGAAGCCCCCATGGTCTCACCTGTCGTAGGCTCGGCAATGGCCGGAGCTACCGGTACCAAATCTCTCGGGCGTAAGCTGGTAAATGGAGCAAGTCGTTGACCGAGCGTCTTCCCCTTCGCGGCAGTTACAAGCGCATTAGAGAACTTGTCACTGACCGTAATAGGGATTCGTGAGAGTGACTCCGACCCTCCCGCGACGACCACGTCCGCTTGGCCGACCTCGATGAGGTGCGTGCCGTCCGTGATCGCCTGGTTCGCGGAGGTGCAGGCTCTGGAAACCGTGACTGCAGGTACCCCTTTCGGGAGCACAGCTAGCCCAACCTCACGTGCGATGTTTGGTGCCTTCGTGTCATGCACCACCGTACCGTAGATCAGCTGGTCAACCTCTGCCCCCTTAAGACCACTACGCGCCAGGGCGTCCCTTACTGCGTATTTGCCTAGATCAATCGCCGTAAGGTTCGCAAAATCAGTTCCCGAGCGGACAAATGGGGTGCGTGCCCCGGCTACAATCGCCGTCTTCATTATGAACCTACCCTTCGGGTCCGGCCGCTATGGAGCTAGCCCAGTCAGGCACCATCGACGGGTCGATCCCAAACACTGTCGTACCCACGGCCAGGACTATCGCAGTGATCACTACGACCCCGATCAAATTGAGGAAGATCCCGATACGGACCATCTCTCCGACCGAAAGCCTCTCGCTCCCAAATACGATTGCGTTCGGGGGGGTTGCAACTGGCATCATGAAAGCGCAAGAAGCTGAAATCGTCGCGGGGATCATGAGCAGTAGCGGATGGGTCCCTGTTACTACCGCCACTGCAGCAAGCACAGGGAGAATCATTTCGGTCGTAGCTGTGTTACTTGTCAGTTCTGTGAGGAAGGTGATCATCAGACAAACGAGAATGATCATAGCGAATGTCGGGAGGTTCCCAACGACCTGCAATTGCTCCCCGATCAGGGTGGCGAGCCCGGTTTGTTGCAGGCCTGCGGCTAAAGCGAAGCCACCGCCAAACAGGAGCACGATATTCCAGGGCAGCTTAGGGATCACGTCGGGACCCATGATCCGCCGATATCCCTTCGTGCGATCTCGGGTTGGGATCAGAAATAGGATGGATGCCATTGCTATAGCGACTGTTCCGTCGTCGACCATCTCTGGGAAGGGTAGTAGTCGTGACCAGCCTGGGATGGTCAGCAAACCGAGATTTAGGTCTACACGAAACACCCAGAGGATGGCTGACGTCGTGAAGACCGCCAGTATGACTTTCTCCTCGAAGGACATTTCGCCGAGCTGGCTTCGTTCCTTCTCGACCACGGCTTGGTCCACGGTAAGATCCTGGGGGGTGCGGTAGAAAACCTGTGTTATCAGTAGCCAAATGAACCCTATCATGACGATCCCGATGGGCACGGCTACAACGATCCACTGGCCGAACGCGATGGAAGGGGCTTCCGGAAACAAAATCTCAAATATGCGCACGAACGAGAGATTCGGAGGCGTGCCAAGAAGTGTCATCAAACCCCCGACTGAGGCCGCATATGCAATCCCGAGCATGAGACCGACCGAAAATGAGTGAGTTCGCTCCGCCCCGAAGTCATCTTCGACTTGAAGGATTATCGCTAGGCCGATCGGGACCATCATTACGGCGGTGGCCGTATTCGAAATCCACATCGATAGAAACGCTGTGGCGATCATGAAGCCCAAGACAATCCGGGAAGGGCCTCCGCCGACGAGATGGATGATGTTTAGCGCAATTCGTCGGTGTAGATCCCACTTCTCCATTGTCAGAGCGATCATGAAGCCACCGATGAACAGCACAATGATACTGTTGAAATAAATCGGTGCGGTTGCTCCACTATCCATGATGCCGAGCATGGGGAAGAGGACTAGAGGTAAGAGAGCTGTCGCGAAAAGCGGGATCGCATCACTTATCCACCAGATTGCCATCAGTAAAGCTACTGCTGCCATCTTGCTTGCAGCTTCATTCGTGGACGCGACTGGGAATAACATGAGTAACAGGAAGGCCGCGAGTCCCAACCAGAGCCCTATGGTTCGTGCCTTATCTGTTTGTTGACCTTGAATCGCCATGGGCTTCCTTAGACGACTTTTGCACGTGACCGGGTGATGCCCGCTCGTGCTTTCGCACAGGTGACCGCGAGCCAGCGCATAGCTGGGCTGAAGACGGGAGCAAGCTCGCGGGAATGTCAAGCGACGTCTAGGGAAGGAAGGGGCCTAATCAAGTCTCTTTACCTGACTTGTTCTGTGCGGACTTTTGCCTCCCGTCGCTGAGCTAGCTAGCTGGTCTTATCATGTCTGAGCTTGGGCACGGTAAGCGGGGAACGCCATGAGATTAACGATATGGGCTGTCTTCACTTTGGGAGTCTGCGCATGCACAGCGGGAGACAGTGATACCGGCGCATTACCTGAAGCATCAGTCACCTCCACGAACAGGTCTGCTCGATCTGATCCAGCTCTGCAACGGGTCGAGCCCTTCTCGATTTTCGACAACGTGTACTACATCGGTATTGGGTGGGTCTCTGCGTATTTAGTCGACACCGGTGATGGACTGATCATGATTGATGCTCTCTATGATGATTTTGTTGACACCGCGATTGAAGATATCAAGGGCCTGGGTTTTGACCCTGAGGACCCTGAGTACATCCTGGTCACACACGGGCACTTTGATCACGTGGGTGGGGCAGGCGAACTCCAGCATCAGTTTGGCGCCCAAGTGGTCATGACAGAGGCTGATTGGGAGTTGACGGAAGCCTCCCTCGGTCCCTCGGAACAGGCTCTAGTATGGGATATGGTCGCAACTGACGGCGATGAAATTGTGGTAGGTAATACGACCGTCCACTTCTATGTAACGCCCGGGCACACACCCGGCGTCCTGTCATTGGAACTAGCTGTCCGCGATGGGGAGGCGGAACACAGGGCGTTCACGTTTGGTGGGGTGGGGTTGAATCTTGAAGGTGTCGAGCGGACGGAAGTGTACCTGAGGAGCGTTCGGCGTATCCAAGAACTAGCACAAGCGAAACCCATTGAGGTAAACCTGGCGAACCATCCGGGCATGGGCCGACTCTTCGAGCGCCGAGATCTACTCGCAGAGAGAGCCCCCGGTGAGCCGCACCCGTTCGTGGACGCGACTGGCTACCTGAGTTGGCTGGACGAGCTAAGGGAGAACGGTGAGGTGAAGCTAGGCGACGAGCGAGCGGAGGTCGGCCGCTAGCTCTCAGTACTACCTCGCGCCGGCTGGCTCAATACGCACAACACCAGTTGGGGCACCCCGTCGATCTTCAATCGCCAAGTAGATATACCCATCCGGTCCTTGGCGGACATCACGAATCCGTCCCATCCGCTGGAAGAGGGTCTCCTCATTGAGGATGGTATGACCATCGATGGTGAGACGTGAGAGTTGTTCTCCGCCCAGGCCGCCCACGAAAATATTGCCGCGCCATGCTGGGAACTTGTCACCGGTGTAGATCATCAGTCCCGAGGTTGCGATCGACGGAACCCAGAAATGCTTTGGGGATTCCATCCCTTCCTTGAGCGTCCCTTCGTGGATTGTTGAGCCGCTTCCATAGTTGACGCCATACCCGATTACGGGCCAACCATAATTGCGTCCAGGGAGGACGACGTTGAGTTCGTCCCCACCCTGCGGTCCGTGCTCGTTTGCCCACAATTCCCCGGTCATGGGGTGGAAGGCGAGGCCCTGTGGGTTACGGTGCCCGTAACTCCATATTTCGCCGAGCGCCCCTTCTGTACCCACAAAAGGATTGTCCGCTGGAATACGACCATCATCGTGTAGACGGACGACGACTCCATGGTGGTTTGAGAGATCCTGGGCCGGATGAGCGTAGAGATCTCCACGCGACGGTACCTGTCGATCTCCGGCCGTGATGAAGACGTAACCGTTACCGTCGAACGCTATGCGGGAACCGTAGTGTCCACCACCAACGGCCTGGGCAGAAAAGAGTTCTTCAACGTTTGTTAAGGCATCATTCTGGAAGGTACCCCTAATAAGAACCGTCCTCGCACCTTCTAGGTCAGTGTAGGGTTTCGAGTAAGTGATATAGATCAGACCGTTCGAAGCAAAATCAGGGTGGGGTTGTACGTCCATAAGGCCACCCTGCCCTCGTGCGAACACCTCCGGCACACCCGGTATCGCGTCAGGGAGTAGCATGCCCTCACGGATGACCCGGAGCCTCCCGGGGCGCTCTGTGACTAGGATATCGCCACCTGGCAGGAATGCGATCGACCATGGGTTCTGAAGGCCATCAGACACGGGGACGACACGGTAGTCATGTAATGTTGACCGGTGGATCTGTGCCCTGGAGTCCTCGGGGAGGGCCACGGATACGAGAAAACCTAGGGCGATTAAGACTATAGTAGTTCGGACCATCTCTAGTTTCCTCGGAATGCATAAACGCTAGTCCCAGCGTCATTCTCACGGGACGGATAGTGCTGATCTAAGGTCCACCACGCTCGGCCGTCAACGTCATGGGGTCTTACGGCTTACACCAGTAAGGGGTTTGCGAGTAACCAGCTTGACCCGTAACCTCATGCCCAGATCCTATGTTGAGTGATAGGGCCGCGTGCATTGAGGAGGTTTATGATGAGTGAGATCCAGGTCGATCGCAAAAAGTTTCTCGCGACGGTAGGCGTCGGAGCCCTGGCGGCGATGACGCCCGAGGATAAAGCCGAGGAGCTTGAGCACTACATGATCGACCTCCTCGAGGGGCACGATCACGCCCACGGATCTCACGAGAAAGATGAGCTAGGAGTCCCGTGCGCAAGACCGTGTGAGATCCGTAGACCATGTTGTGACGAAGAGCAGGAGCAGCCGAGGGCCCCCCGGGGTACCGGAAACCTCTTCCAAGCGAACGGTCGTGTATTCGAACCGATGCCCGAGAAGCCCACGCTCGTGGATTTTTTCAACCTGCGGTTCGCCCCAGCCCGGCATGTTTTGCAGAGTGCCAATTACGCCCTCCAGACCGGACAACCTGAAGAAACGGTTTTGGCTTGTCTGCTGCACGATGTTGTACAGAATCTCATTAAAGTCGATCACGGGTGGTGGGGTGCGCAGCTGGTCGAGCCTTATGTTGATGAGCGAGTGGCTTGGGCTATCCGCTACCATGCGGCACTCCGATTCTATCCGGACGAGTCAGTGGGATATGAGTATCCGGAGATGTACAACCGGATCTTCGGTGAGGACTACATCCCAGAGGCCTACATAGAGCGCGATTACCAGCACGCCCGGGCCCACGAGTGGTACATGGATGCTCGCCTGGTGACCCTGAACGATACCTATGCCTTCCAGGACGGCGTGGACGTTTCGATAGAACCGTTCATTGACATCATTGGGCGCCATTTCAAGCAACCCAAGGAAGGTTTGGGATACGGCGGCACACCCTCGTCTCATATGTGGCGGACCATCGGGAATCCGAACAAGCCTCTGTAGAACTCTTTAAATAAGGTTCTGCGGCCAACCGCTATCGTCCGAAGGTCGCGCAGCCAATTCCTCGGGTTGGCCGAGCTTTATACCTTGGCGCGCAGTGGTGTGAACTACTTACTCCGACCACGGCCAGAGTTTAGCGTGTGACCATGAGCAACTATCCACGCCGAAGGGATGTTCTTATAGCCGAATACGTGAACCGTCACGAAGCTGAGTTCGGCGCTGGCTTCTTAGCCGATGCTGGGATCCCGTTCCGCTTACAAGCTGATGATGCGGGTGGTGCGTATGGTGGGATGACCTTTACATCTGGTGCCTGGATCTGGGTGCGTCCCCAAGATGCAGAGAAAGCCAGAGAACTCCTCGAAGCCTCACCTGATGCTGCGGTATCCGTTGAAGTGAATGACTCAGACGAGCAAAGGTCAGGCTAGCTGGTGCAAGCTGTCACCTTCAATGTCACGATTCCAGGCTATCTCCTGGGAAAGGGTCTCGGCAAGCTGACCGAATCCACGGTTTTCGGTGGTCTCAGTGGACTGCGGTACGGTGAGATAACTGAGCCGCGGCTACCCGCGGACGACTGGGTCCGGCTTGAAATTCTCAAAGCTGGGATTTGTGGGTCAGATATTGGCGCACTCACCTTCAAAGCTAGTCCCGCGATGGAGCCATTTGGCTCTTTCCCGGCCGTGCTTGGCCACGAGATCCTGGCTCGTGTTGTGGAGGTTGGGCGAGCTGTCACAGGTGTTGAGCCAGGCCAGAGGGTTGCGGTAAATCCCGTTATTTCCTGCAGGATGAGGGGATTTAGGGCAGGAGCGGAGTGCTCTTCCTGTAGTACCGGATGGCCAGCTACATGTGAGCGAGCAGGTGAGCAGGGAACAATTGTAATCGGGAATGAGCCGCTGCTCCGTGGCATGACCATCGGGTATCATGGATCACTACCAGGCGGATGGGCTGAGGGTATGATCGCCCACGAAAGCCAATTGTTTCCCATGGATGAAGCCTTAAACGATAGGACTTCTGCTCTTATTGAGCCCCTCGCTGTTGGGATGCACGCCGCGCTGGGATCTAGACCGTTTGGGCCTGGTCCCACGTTAGTGATCGGGAGTGGTCCTATAGCTCTTGGAACTGTTTGGTCTTTGCGAGCTGCTGGTTACCAGGGTGAAATCATCGCTCAGGTCAAGCGAGGTCATGAGGCGAACATAGCCCAAAATCTTGGTGCGAGTGGTGTAGTGTCTCCGGGGGAGGAAGCTCGGCAAGCACTCGTTGAAACAGGCGCGAGTGGTTACATGCCGATTGTCGGTGAAGAGGTATATGCGGGTGGTGGTTTCCCACTCATCTTCGACTGCGTGGGAAGCCGGCAGACCATTGCGCAAGCGCTGCGCTTTGCGGCGCCCCGAGGCCGAATCGTGATGTTGGGTTGCGCTGCTGAAATCCGGAAAATTGACCTAACGTTTCTGTGGGCGAGAGAGTTGAATGTGAAGGGCTATGTGTGCTATGGGATAGAGGAGTGGAGGGGGGAGAGCAAGCATACGTTTCAGATCACTCATGACATGCTTGTCGAGACAGGTGCACCCGTGGAGGAAATAATCACGCACGTGTACCCTCTGGGGCAGTACCGTCAGGCACTCTCGACGGCTGCAAACCGGGGCAAGACAGGCTCTATAAAGGTTTTGCTGGATCCTACAGCGCGTTGACATGAGTAGGCCGCGCGTCGTTGTCGTAGGGGGCGGAGTGATTGGTGTGAGCTGTGCCTATGCTCTCGCCAAAGCAGGTGCCCAGGTTCAGCTTTTAGAGCGTGACGAGATTGGTTCTGGTGCCTCGGGAGGGAACGCAGGAACCGTATCGGCCGGTCATCCCCCACTCAATCGTCCTGGTCGACTGAGTCAGGTTCTGGGTTGGATGCTGGACCAAAGAAGCCCTCTCTACGTTCCACCTCGTTGGGATCCGAGCCTCTGGAGATGGCTCCGCGACTTCGTTCGGTACTGTACCGATGAACACGTGGAAGCATGTATGAAGGTGATGGCTCCACTCGGGAAAGACGCACTCCAGAGCTTTGATAACATCATCGAGGAAGAAGGAATTGAGTGTGGGTATATTCGCAAAGGTTACTACGAAGTGTGTGTGACCGAAGCTGGTTTAGGGAAAGCGCAGAATGAAGCGGCTGCAATTGAAGCATACGGCTACCACCCAGAGTGCGTTACCGAAGAGGAGTTAAGACGACGGGAGCCCGAGTTTGGTCCCGAACTCCTAGGTGGGGTCTATTATCCCGAGGCTCGTACCCTGGATCCGCTCAAGTTCCTGAAGGCTTTAGCAGAGAGAGCCAAGCTATGGGGTGCTGGGATCTCAGAAGGAGTTAGTGTCCTCGGCATTTCAATCGCCTCAGGGCGTGTCGTAGGTGTGCACACTAACGAAGGGGAGATTGGTGCTGATGCAGTAGTTCTAGCGACAGGACCTTTTAGCGCGGGAATATTAAATGAGGTCGGAATTCACTTACCGGTACAGCCCGGTAAGGGCTACCATCGCGACTACTCTCTAGGGCCCGGTGGTGCCCCCCCGATCAGGGTTGCGTGTGTGCTCAGTGAGGCATCTGTTTTTTGCACCCCGATGGGTGATTTTGTCCGCTTTGCTGGTACTATGGAGCTTTCAGGTTTGAACCGAGTGATGCGGCGCCCGAGACTTAATCAGTTGACGTCTGCTGCTCTGAAGTGCTTTCCCAGCCTGGGCAGTGATGGCCTAAGATCCGAGTGGTGTGGTTTGCGTCCCATGGTCTCGGATGGAATGCCGATCATAGGCTCGCTACAGGATATCAAGGGGCTGAGTGTCGCAACTGGACACGGTATGCTTGGACTTACTCTCGGTCCGGTAACAGGAGAGATGATTGCGCAGGATGTTCTAGATGCAGGAAAGCCGCGGTTCAGCAAGTTGTCTCCCAGCCGGTTCCGCTAGACCGGACCAGTGAGTGCTAACGAGCTGTAGATTGCTGCTCGTAGGCTAATGTCGCGCAGGTGTTCTTTTTAAAGATTGTTACAGATCCAGGGGAATGACCTCTGGATGTACCTTGCTGTTGGCTTGGTGACCATCAACCCCTATTCCCTCTAGAGTCAGCAAGGCAACTTTCGCCCGAAGCCCACCACCAAAACCTGTAAGACGACCGTCGGCGGCCACTACTCTGTGGCACGGTACAACAATAGGAATAGGGTTTGCTCCTACTGCCTGTCCGACGGCCCGAGCCATGTTAGGTCTGCCGATCTCCTCGGCTATCAGACCATAAGAGACAACATGTCCGTACTCGATGTTGAGTAGCCGTTCGTAGACTTCGTTCTGAAAACTGGTGGTTGTTCCTCCGAAATCGAGTTCAAGGTCAAACACAGTCCGATCCTTCTGGAAGTATTGTTTGAGTTGCTCTGCGGCGTTTTGGAGATTGGGCAGCCAGGATTCGGGCGGGTCAGTATGGCGATCACGGGGAAGAGGGCCGAACTCAATTCGTCTCACCCCGGCCGTTGAGACCCACACTGTGAGTGGACCGGCCTGTGTGTCAGATAGGTGGGCGGAATGGACGTCGTGAGGAGTAGTCAGCTTTCGTCTTCTTTTGCGTGTGTCTTAAGGGCTTCCTGGAGGGCATCAAAGCCGATAAGTGCGCACTTAATGCGCACCGGGAACTTACTCACACCCTGCAGAGCCCGCAGGTTTTTTAGCCTCTTGTCCTCAGCCGCATCAGGATCACCATGCATCATCCTCGTGAAACACTCGGCCAATATTTTCGCGTCCGCAAGCGAGCATCCATGAAGCAGCGTGGTCATCATGCTTATCGCTGCTTGAGAGATCGAGCAGCCTTGGCCGACAAATTTCGCTTCCTCGATTTGGCCAGCTTGAATGCGCAACTGCAGTCGAACCTCATCACCACAAATCGGGTTCGCCATATGGATCTCAACAGATGTCCCTTCCAGTTCACCCTTGTTCCTCGGGTTACGGTAATGCTCAAGGATCAGCTGCTGATAGAGAGAGCTGAGCTGGGGCGTTTCCATTAGGCAAATATACTTCGGACCTGCTCAAGACCTTCTGCGAGCCGGTCGATGTCGTCCTCAGTGTTGTACAGGTAAATCGATGCGCGGGCGGTTGCTGAGATTCCAAAATGTTTCATGGCCAGCTGTGCACAGTGGTGTCCCGCACGCACAGCGATGCCTTCAGAGTCAAGAATTGTCGCGATATCATGAGGGTGAGCGTCGCCCAGCGTGAATGAGATCAAGGCCGAGTGCTCCTCGAGTGACTCAGGGCCATAGATACGAACGCCACCCACGGCGCTGACCCGTTCCAGCGCGTACGCTAAAAGATCGCGCTCGTGCCTTGCGATCGCATCCATGCCGACTTCAGAGAGGAAGTCGATCGCTGCGCCCATACCGATTGCTCCGGCGATATTGGGTGTGCCCGCCTCGAACTTGTGTGGGACCTTAGCCCAAGTGCTCATCTCTCGTTCTACAAGGTGTATCATCTCACCACCACCTTGGTATGGCTCCATCGAGTCGAGTAGATCTCGCCTGGCCCAAAGCGCTCCGATCCCGGTCGGCCCGCACATTTTATGTCCGCTAAACGCGTAGCAGTCCACACCGAGATCCTGGACATTGACCTTGATGTGCACTGCCCCTTGAGCCCCGTCGACTAGGACGAGAGCCCCAACTTCGTGCGCCGCTGCGGCAACTTCTTTCACCGGGTTCACCGTTCCAAGAGCGTTCGACACGTGACTGATTGCGACCACTTTTGTTCTGTCTGTCAGTAGGTCGGGCAGGTCCTCTAGGACCCATCGTCCCTGGTCATCGATCTCGATGTATTTGATTACAGCACCGGTTCGCTGAGCGAGAAGCTGCCAAGGAATGATGTTCGAGTGGTGCTCAAGGACCGAAATCAGGATCTCATCGCCTTCGCGGACATTGTTGAGTCCCCAGGCTGTTGAGACAAGATTGATGGCTTCCGTTGTACCTCGGGTCCACACGATCTCCGCGGGCTCTGTTGCTCCAACCCAACTAGCGACTTTAGCGCGTGATTCCTCATATGCCACCGTTGCGCGTCGGGACAGCTCATGAATTCCGCGGTGGACGTTTGAATTGTCGTTCTCGTAGTACGCCCCTAACGCGTCCAGGACGGCCCTAGGCTTCTGTGAGGTTGCCGCGTTGTCCAGATACACAAGTGGGTGTCCGTTGACAGACTGGTCGAGCGTCGGGAACTCCCGGCGAATTCTGACCGGGTCAAGTGTGGCGGTCGTCATCGAAGAGTCAACTCAGGTCAATGTAAATCTCGTCGGCCCGGACTTCGACTGTGAAAGACTTCACGGGGCGGATGGCAGGGAGGCCCTTGTTACGGCCAGTGGCACATTCGAAGCGGGCTCCGTGATAGATGCATACCAGATCCTCACCCTCAAGTTCACCGTCCGAGAGGGGGTATTCCTCGTGGGAGCATTCATCTTGAAGAGCGAAGACATCTCCGTCGACGTTAGCTAGCACTATAGGGGTGTTTTCGACCATAACGGCTTTGAGGGTGCCGACATCGCAGTCGGTTACTGCCGCAACACGTACCCAATTAGACACGGACGGTAACCCTGGAAGAATATCTCACTTGCCTCAACCTCACGGGTTGGTACTCCCTGTTAATGTTGTGCCAGCTTCTCTTTGATTACCCGAGTAACCTTCTCAACAACGCCACCGAGCGGGAGCTTTGAAAGAACTTCTCCCAAGAACCCGAGCACCACCAGACGCTCGGCCTGTGTACGGCTAAGACCTCTGCTCATGAGGTAAAATGTCGCCTCGGAATCGAGTTCGCCGATTGTCGCCCCATGGGAACACTTCACATCGTCCGCCTCTATCTCAAGTCTGGGGAGTGAATCTGCTCTGGCATTGCCGGAGAGCAGCAAATTGCGGTTGGTTTGATACGCGTCCGTGCGCTGAGCTTTGGGCTGCACGCGGATAATGCCACGGAATACCGCCCGACTTGCCGCGTCGAGGGCGCCTTTGTAGAGCAGGTTGCTGGTAGTATGGGGTGCAATGTGATCCTGGCTCGTGTTGAAGTCGAAGTGTTGATCGTTGTCCCCGAAGTAGAGCCCGAGCATATCTGAATTCGCGCCTTCTCCGAGAAGACAGGCGTTGAGATCGACACGTGTGACTGAGGCTCCGAGAGCGACGTTAAGTGTGTCAAGGGTTGCGTCGCGATGCGCAAGGGTGCGCTGAACGGACTGATAGAATACACCTCGGCCGAGGCGCTGCACTGCTACGTACTGTACGTGTGCCCCATCCTGAGCGATCACCTCCACGGCGTTGGAAGTAAGGGTCTGCAAGGAGAAATCGTCAGACAAAATCTCATCGACATATGAAATGCGGCTTGCGCTCTCAGCGAGGATCAGGACCCTACCGAATTGCGCAATCCCGGGCTCGCTCAGCCAGCGAGTAACCCTGATCGGTACATCGAGTTGAACTCCCGCCGGCACGTATAAGAAGATCCCGTCGCTCCAGAGTGCAGCGTTTAGTGCGGCGAACTTCCCCTCTTCAGCAGGGACCGCCCCTGTTGAAAGATAGTCGCTCACGAGATCTGAGTGTTGCTCTATCGCGTCATGAAGTGAGGAAAAAATCACGCCCCTAGCTAGGAGTTCGGTGTCAAGATCAGTGTGTACAACGTGACCGTCGATCACGACGATATGACCCGAGGCCTGCTGGTCCTCTTCCATCGCTTTCCGAAGGCGTTTGGGCCATGCAGCTGAATTGTCCGGTGCGACCGGGGCCTGGGAGAGCTTCAGCACATTCAGTTGTAGCTTCTTCCGGAGATCAGTGTAGCGCCATTCCTCTAGTTTGGTGGTGGGCATCGGAGTTTGCTCGTAGACGTTCCAAGCGTGCTCACGACGCTTACGGAGCCAGTCTGGCTCCGCGATGGAAAGGCGCTCGACGGCACTGGAATTGAGCGCTTCAGTTATACCTTTGGTGGTGGAGGTAGTGTCCGTCATGTATGGGCTTGGAGTCGGCTGCAGGCTTACCCGACTGATCCTTCCATCTCCAGTTCGATCAACCTGTTCAACTCAACCGCATACTCGAGCGGTAACTCCTTGGCGATCGGTTCGATGAAACCTCGAACAATCATCGCCATCGCTTCTTCTTCCGAGATACCGCGGCTGGTAAGGTAAAACAGCTGTTCCTCACCAATCTTGGAGACCGAGGCTTCGTGACCCACGTTGGCATCGTTCTCCTCGATTTCGATATACGGGTACGTATCGGTGCGAGACGTGTCGTTGATCAATAGCGCGTCACATTCGACGTTCGAGCGGGCATGGTGCGCGCCTTTGTGGACCTTGCAGAGCCCCCGATATGTAGATCGGCCATTGCCCTTAGAGATTGACTTAGAAATGATTGAAGAAGTTGTGTATGGGGCCACATGGACGACCTTACCGCCGGTATCCTGATGCTGACCGTCACCTGCGTATGCGATCGAGAGGATCTCACCGTGTGCACCTTCTCCAACCAGGTAACACGACGGGTACTTCATGGTCAGCTTTGAGCCCAGGTTCCCATCTAGCCACTCCATGTTTGCGCCCTCATGCACAATGGCCCGCTGCGTCACGAGGTTATACATGTTGTTGGACCAGTTCTGGATTGTTGTGTAGCGGAAGCGAGCGTTCTTCTTTACAACAATCTCTATGACACCTGAGTGGAATGACTCCGTGGAGTAGACAGGTGCGGTGCACCCCTCGATGTAGTGAGCACTTGCTCCTTCATCACAGATGATGAGTGTTCGCTCAAACTGTCCCATTCGTTCCTGATTCACACGGAAGTATGCTTGCAGCGGTGTGTCCAAATGCACACCGGGCGGTATGTACACGAACGAGCCACCTGACCACACTGCAGCGTTCATCGCGGCGAACTTATTGTCTTGGGTGGGGATTATTGTCCCGAAATACTCGCGGAACAGGTCCGGGTGGTTCTTAAGCCCGTCTTCAATTGAGTCGAAGATTACACCCTGCTTCTCCCACTCTTCACGGAGTGAATGGTATACCATTTCAGACTCATACTGCGCACCCACGCCAGCAAGAACCTTACGTTCGGCTTCGGGAATCCCCAGTTTCTCGAATGTGTCCTTGATTTCCTCGGGAACATCATCCCACGAGTGTTCCATACGGTCTTGGGGACGGACGTAGAAATAGATTTCGTCCAACACTGCGTCGAGGTCTGAGAGGTTGCCTCCCCAGGTCGGCATTGGTTTCGATTCGTAGACCTTGAGCGCCTTCAGGCGGTGATCGAGCATCCACTCAGGCTCCTCCTTGTATGCTGAAATCTCCCGGACGACCTCCTCTGACAGGCCCTTATTTGCGCGGTAAACCGGCTCGGCTTCCGTGATAAAGTCGTACTTATATTCGTCAAGTTCGAGGTCGCGAATTGTCTCGCTGTAGGGCATGAGAGGATATCTGCTCCTTTAGGCTGTCTTCGGGATGCCTGCCCCGTCGGATGGCGATACTCGCTTCAAAGTTTTCCAGTTCTTGTAGCCGTCTTGCTCCAGTTCCAGGGCGATCTCCGACCCGCCAGACCGTACAAGCCTTCCGGCTACCATCACGTGGACGAAATCAGGTTCGATATAGTTCAACATACGCTGATAGTGGGTAATAAGTAGGATCGACATTTCCGGATCCTCCTCAGTGAGCTTATTCACACCGTTTGCCACAATCTTTAGAGCGTCGATGTCGAGGCCTGAATCGGTTTCGTCCATTATCGCAAGGGTGGGCCTCAGAACTGCCATCTGCAGGATTTCATTCCGCTTTTTTTCGCCACCGCTGAACCCATCATTGACATGACGTTCAGCGAAGGAAACGTCCATTTCTAGCATCGACATACGCTCGGTGAGCATATCGGAGAAGTCGAAGATGTCGAGTTCTTCCTCGTCAGCGAGATGTGCTTGGAGGGCTGTGCGCAGAAAGTTGGCGATCGACACCCCAGGGATCTCGATCGGGTACTGGAATGCTAGGAAGATGCCAGCTCGCGATCGTTCATCAGCGTCCAGCTCAAGTAGGTCCTGGCCCCTGAATAGGACTTTTCCTGCTGTGATTTCATAGCCTGGATGTCCTGCGAGTACCTTTGCTAAAATGCTCTTCCCAGAGCCATTGGGACCCATGATTGCGTGGACCTCACCTTTGGCAATCTCTAGGTCGACTCCGGTCAGGATATCAAGATTCTCCGAAGCCACCTTGGCCTCGAGGCTCTCTATCTTCAGAATACGAGTGTCACTCATGAGTTCTCTAGAC
>JYMV01033787.1_pt1 | contig 22786 bp, 22 predicted proteins | sample 338911 | NCBI WGS metagenome assembly JYMV01 (sample SAMN03354496, study PRJNA234377) | hydrothermal vent metagenome | biome: Deep sea; feature: Hydrothermal plumes at the Eastern Lau Spreading Center, Western Pacific Ocean; material: Seawater | place: Tonga | collected 2009 | depth 2000 m m
GGCCTTCCCGGATCGATCGAAGTTCCTGCCCCATGGCAGAAACAGGATCTCCAAACAACTCGATGATGGCGATTGTCCGGCATCCGCTGCGTTCCTTCCTGGTCACGACCACATTTGCCCTCGGACTGGCGTCGGTGGTGTCGATCGTCGGCACCATCGAGGGGGGGCGACGTGCGATCGCCCACGACCTCGATGCTCTCGGCTCAGACCTGGTTGCGGTGATCAATCCACTGCGGCTGGGTAGCCTGGCTGTCGGTGTGGCGACCCAGGGAAGGGCGCTGAACAGTGATGACATAGAATCGGTCCGAGAGAGATTACGTGGTGATGTGGACTCCGTTTCTCCGGTGCGGATCGACCTCGGACTGACCAGTACCGCGAATGGATCGTGGCGACATACCATGATCTCGACCACTCCCGGGTTTCGATCGGTGTTGAGACCGGGAATGCTGGCGGGTAGGTTTCTCTCACATCAGGATCGCTGGTCCTCGAATCCGGATGAGCCGACTCCGGCTGCCATCGATGAAGCACTGGCGGTGGAGTTGTTTGGAGATCCTGTTTCTGCCATGGGGCAGGAACTTCGATCGATCCGGGAAGGCCGCGCGTTCAGCGTTCAGATCATCGGAGTGGTCAAGGATCCGTTGCTGTTACGCCAGTACATGAGTTCATTTGATGCGACATCCAGTGCCAGGTCCATCCCTGCTCGCCGATTGCAGTTTCTCAATCTCTATTTGCCCTGGAAGCCTGACCAGGACCAGCCGATGCTGTTACTGATCGACACACCCGGCCTCGAACAGGTTGAGGAGGTGGTTGAACAGCTAGAACAGTTCATCGCGAGCGAGAAACTGGGTGTTTTTCTGCATGTGCAGAAAAGATGGGTAGCCATGGTGCTGGGCATCATCGACAGGTTCGTGGGGCTGGGCCACTTCGTCTGGATCCTCGATCTGCTCGTGGTGCTGATCCTGACCGGGACCATCTCGTTACTGGCGATCGACGAGAGTATCCAGGAGGTGGCTCTTCGGAGGGCAGAAGGTGCTACGGTGTTCCAGGTTGTGATGCCGGTGTTGCTCGAGGGTGCCTGGCTGTCGCTGGCCGCGATGGTGCCGGGGATCGTGCTGGGCATGAAGATCCTCGAGTACGGGATCGAACCGGTACTCGGTTGGCCCTCATGGCTTCCTCCAACGATGATCGGAGGCACTTGCCTGGCACTGCTGGTCACCGCATTGCTGGGTTCGATGTTGCCGGCCTGGAGAGTCGCCAGACTGGATCCTGCCGTGGTACTCGGTGGCCGACGTGATCTCTGACTCGATTCAAGGTCGCTGATACCGGTGCAGATTTCTGAAAGAGGGAATGCTGGATGTTCATCGAGATGGAGGGAATTCGCAGGACCTACGGCGAGGGAGATGGTCTCATCTGTGCCCTCGACGGCGTGGATCTGACGGTGGAGAAGGGCGAGTTCGTTGCCATCGTCGGATCTTCAGGCTGCGGAAAGAGTACGTTGCTGCAGATCCTGGGTTGTCTCGATCGTGCGGAGTCCGGCTCCTATCACCTCGACGGACAGGATGTTCATTCGCTCACAGGAGCAGAGATGGCTCGTGTGCGCAATGAGACGATCGGATTCGTATTCCAGTCCTTTCACCTGCTGGGGGATCGAGATGCGCTCGAGAATGTCACATTGCCTCTGCAGTACCGCCGCTCGAAGTTGCCCGAGACGACTCCGCGCCAGGTCCTGGATCGAGTTGGACTGCTCGACCGGATCTCTCACAAGCCTTCCGAACTCAGTGGAGGTGAGCGACAGCGCGTCGCCATCGCTAGAGCGCTCGTCAAGGAGCCGGGATTGTTGCTGTGCGATGAACCGACCGGCAATCTCGATAGCGCCAGTGGCGAGCAGCTACTCACGCTGCTCGCCGAACTACGAGAAGAGTTGAACACGACACTGGTTCTGGTCACTCACGATCCGGAAGTGGCGAGCAGAGCAGACCGGGTACTGTCGATGAAAGATGGCCGGTGGCAGTGATGCGATGGTGGCTCTTGGGGCTGGTATTGATCGCAGGATGCAGCCCAGATGGTACCCGCAGCGTGACGGTATACTGTTCACACGACAGGAGTCATTCGGAGAAGATCCTCGATCAGTTCGAACAGGCGACAGGAATTCGTGTCGACGCTATTTACGACACCGAAGCGACGAAGACGGTCGGACTGGCCCAGAGAATCCGCAGCGAGCAGAAGCGTCCCCGCTGCGATGTGCACTGGTCTAACGAACCCTTGAGGGCGGTTCTGCTGGCGCAGGAGGGTCTGTATCGATCGTTACCATCTTCTGCTGGAGTGGCCATCGAAGCTCGATGGCGTGATCCTCAAAACCTCTGGTGCGGGTTCGCGGCGAGAGCGCGGGCGGTGGCGATTTTTCCTCCCTCGGCGACACGAGTCGATACGCCAGATTCGGTGCACCAACTGGCCGATCCAGAATTGCTGGGCAAGGTCGTGATCGCTGATCCGAGATTTGGAACCACGGGAAGTCATCTCGCAATACTGCGAGCGAGACTCGGACCGGATCGGTACAGGCGATTGCTCCAATCATGGAAGACGAATCAGATCCAGATCGCTTCCTCGAATTCAGCGAGTCGTGATCGCGTGATTTCCGGTGAGGCGTGGATCGGGCTCACGGATACAGATGACATCGAGGTGGTGCGCAGAAGAGGAGTGGATATCGACGAGGGGTTTCTCGCCGGAGATGGAGTCATCCTGCTCCCCAATGTCGTGGCGCTTGTGAAGGGATCTCCTCATCCGGTGGAGGCTGAGCAACTGGCCAGTTGGTTGCTCCGAAGCGAGGTGGAGGAGTTGCTGGCTGCGTCTTCGAGCCGTCAGATATCCCTCAGTCAAGGTGCTGTGGTGCCGGAGGGAGGCCTTGCCATCTCGCAACTCGACCCCATCGAGATCGATTGGGTCGAAGCTGCAGGCCAGCTTCGTGATGCGGTTTTCGAGGCAGAGAGGATCTTGCTGAACCCTTGATGAAACGACTCGTCGGGCTGCTATCGCCATTGGTGCTGGTGATGTTCGGGTTCTACATCCCGATCATCTGGGTCGCCATCGAGGACGGGGCGCTGTCTCTCGAGGGAATCAAGGCACTGCCAGGGTCCGGAGACGCTCCGGTGATTCTTGCGACGATTCGTATCGCGGGTCTGGCTGCGCTGCTGGCGACTGCTGTCGGCTGGCTGGATGCAGTGCTGCTGGCAGGAACCCGTGGTCGCTGGCGATCCATCGTGGTGATGCATCTGCAGTGCAGGCCTGCATCGGTTCCTCTTCATTGCGAGTAACGGTCAGGGATGAACTCGGAGCTGTGCTGATGCTGGCGGTCCGATGGGCTCCCATGGCTGCAGCAATGCTCCTGGGAGCGGCAACGATGTGGCCTCTTGCGCAGGAGCGATCGTTGAGAACCTTGCCTCCCCTTGCTGCACTGTTGACGCGTGCACGTGCGATGCTGCCGGGGGCATTGCGCTGCGCAGGGCTACTGCTGCTGTTGCTGATCCCCGCCGCGGAGTTGCCTTCATACGCCGGCGTGGAGACGGTCTCCCAGAGGATTCTGATCCGATTGACGGTGGGAGATCCGGCAGCAGGCTGGCAGCTGGCATTCTTGCTCGTGGTGCTGGCATCGCCGGCGATCTTTCTCCTCACCCGCGCTCTTGAGGATCCCTCCCGCTCGCGACGAGGCGGCGGGATCGAGGGTCTTCCGAAGGTGATCTGGGCTGACCGGATATTGCTGGTGAGGGTGCTCCCAGCAGCGGCATTGATATTGATTCTCGCGCTCACCGCCTGGCCAAGAGCCAGCGAGATGGCCGTTGCTGGCGACGAACTGCTCTCTGCTGCACTGGCCATCGGCCAGGAGTTACCGAGAGCGCTGCTGGCATCGCTGCTGGCGATACTTTGCGGCTGGCGTCTCGCTGATGGCGGGCATCGCATCGGCCTGCTGCTACTTTGCTTGCCAACGCTGCTGCCGGGTAGCCTGGGAGCCATCGCTCTGATGAGAACTGTTCGCCCGGTGTTGCCGCAGTTTCTCGATGATCTTCCATTGCTGTTGACAGTTGCGCAGATTTGCAAGTTGGGAGCTCTCGCAGCCGCGGCTGGATTTGTCGCCACCAGGGTGTTGCCTGCTGCGGAGCGAGATGCGGCGAACTTGATACCTCCGACGACTGCGCGCTGGAGGGTGAGGTTTCCGCGGGCGCTGCCGGTGCTTGTGCCGGCCATGGTGATCGGGATTGCCCTGGTGATGGGAGAAGTGGAATCGACCTTGTTACTGGCGCCGCCGGGTCACCCATCCACGGCGCTGGAGTTGCATCAGTTGCTGCACTTTCGAAATGATGAGCAGGCCGCGAGGTTGGCCCTGATGCTGGCCCTGTTCGGTGCATCGATGTCGGCGCTGATCGTGAAACCGTGGCGAAGGGGAGAATGATGCTCGAACAGGCTCCTGCGCTCGAAGTTGATCAACTGGTTGTCCAGCGAGGGTCGACGCGAATCGGTCCAGTGACGCTGCAAATCGGTTGTGGATCCCGGCTGGCCCTGACCGGGCCAACCGGGGCCGGAAAGAGTAGCGTGTTGCTGGCGGTGGCTGGATTGCTGCCGATCCGCTCGGGATCGGTGGTCATCGACGGCAAATCGATGACGGGGGGCAGCAGCATCGAGCCGTGGCAGCGAGGAATCGGCTGGCTCGGCCAGGAACGAGGTCTGTGGCCGCACCTCACTGTTGAAGCGCAGTGCCTGCTGGCCGGGGGATCGGCGGGCAAGAACCGAGACCAGGTTCGAACTCTGGCGGTAGATCTTGCCATCGCCGACCTGATCGATCGTCGACCTGGGCAGCTATCTGGAGGCGAGGCTCAGCGAGCGGAACTGCTACGAGCCGTCTGCTCACCCGGGTCATTGCTGCTTCTCGATGAGCCCTTCTCTGCCCAGAACGAAGCTGGGCGCGTGCTGATGAAGCAATTGCTCGATCGGGAATGCGAGCAGGGAAAGTCGCTGCTGCTGGCGTTGCACGACACACAAGAGGAGATCGAATCGGTGCAGATACAATCTGAAATCTGATCCATCCGGATCAGCCCAGTGGGTTCAGTTCCGCCTCGAATCGCCCATCGATCATCGCCAGGCGCCGATCGGCTCGGTCAGCGAGATCCGGATCGTGGGTCACGACCAGAACAGAGGTTCCCAGCTGTTCATGAAGTTCCCTGAGCAGGGAGTGGATTTTTTTACTGGTGTGGGAATCCAGGTTTCCTGTCGGCTCATCGCACAGAAGCAGCAATGGTCTGTTGATGAGTGCTCTGGCGATCGCGACGCGCTGGCGCTCTCCTCCAGACAAGGTGCCAGGTGCCTGATGCTCTCGGCCTTGCAGGCCTACACTCTTCAGCAGGGAACGGGCGTATGCTTCCACGTCATGGCGGGTCTTCCTCCACTTGCTCTTCGAGCTTCCGACGATCGCTGGCAGCATGACATTCTCCAGTACATCGAGGTCGTTGAGCAGGTGGAAGAACTGGAAGACGAAACCGATGAATCGATTCCGAAGTGCGCACCTCTGCGCTTCGCTGAGACCTGGGGATTGGGAAACCTGCTCGTCATCTCTGTAAATGATCTGTCCCGATGAGGGAGTGTCGAGCAGCCCGAGGCAGTGCAGCAGGGTGCTTTTTCCAACGCCGCTGAGACCAACGATGGCCACCATCTCTGCCTCGTGGATGTCGAGATCCACTCCCCTCAATACCTCAAGCGGCTGGCCATTGGCGAGTAGGAACTCTCTGTGCAGTCCTCGAGCGCTGAGAACAGGGAGTGATTGCTGGGAGTCATTCATGGTGTAACGCCCTGATCGGATCTCGCCGTCCTGCCCAGAGTGCCGGGAACAGACTGCCGAGGAATCCAAAAATGAGGGTAGGTGCACAAACGAGCACCATGTCTTGCCAGCGTAAGACCGCCGGGATCCTTTCGAGGTAGTAGATGTCGGGGGGGAACAATCTCATCCCCGTTGCGCGGTAGATCGCATCGTGAGCCTCATTGATGTTCTCGGTCAATATCCAGCCACCGATCAGGCCGAGCACGGCACCCGTGATGCAAAGGATCATCCCCTGCGTCAGAACCAGCTGGATGACACCGCCCCTGGTCGCTCCGAGAGCGCGAAGAACTCCCAGATCGCGGTTCTTCTCGATGACCAGCAGCATCAGGATCAGGAAGATCATGGCCGCAGCAAATGCGACGATGAGCAGCATCATGGCGGCGATGATGCGCTTCTCGATCTCGACTGCCTGAAGCAGATTGTCGCGCTGACTTTCCCAGGTATTGATTTCCATCGAACGCCATGGAATGGAACCTTCGTCTGCGGCTGGGAGATTCATCCGCCGTGAAATCTCCAGATAGAGCCTTTGCTTGACCTCCTCTGCCTGGGAGTAGTCGGTCAATCGCAGTGCGATTCCGGATATCCCCATATCCTGAGCGTCTTCGTCCCAGAGATCGAGCACCTGCTGCAGCGCGCGGATGTCGGAGTATGCCCAGCGTTGGTCCTGCTCGTAGACTCCCGACTGGAATGCCCCGACGATGATGAACTTGCCGATCCGGGGCTCGAAGGTGACCGGTGAGTAGGACGAGAGCTGCACCGTATCCCCAATCGCGAGGCGGCCGCTACGAAGCGACTCGATTCCAACGACCAGGCCCTGAGGCGGTGCCTCCTCGACGAATCCGACATCATCCCTCCGCAGGCGCGAGCGCAGCAACTGACGCCGTCTTTCGAGCGAGAAGACCTCGACGACACGAGCCGCATCGGGTGGAGCCCGGTCTTCTGGTAGCATCATGTAGGGGTCGGCAAGCAACTGCTCGATCTCCTCTTCACTGAGGAGGTAGAGGTCAAAGTCAGAGACTTCTGCTTCCGACGAGGGATCGACTCCCCTGAGGATACAATAATCGAGTACTGCTGACCTGTAGATGGCGAGGGTCTCGATGAAGGGGCTGGCAGCCTCTACTCCCGGGGTGGTTCGTGCAGCATCGAGCAGAGAATCCTCGCCAACGAGCTGGCGCGTGGCGATCCCCTCGACCACCAGGTGCGAGAGGCTTCCGCGGATCCGCTCCTTCATCTCGACCTTGAACCCCTCCATCACTGCGAGTACCGAGAGCAGCGAGAAGACACCCAGAGCGACCGCCAGGGTGGCGGCCCAGGGAGCCCAGCGGCGTTTGAGGTATCGCTTCGAGAGGAAACTCTGGTACTGCATCGATGGCTCCAGTGGCACGGGAATCCCCCCGATCTACCCTCAAGAAGTGGAGGGCGCAAGGGGTGCACTCCATTTCATTTCATTACACAACACGCCATGAGATAAGGGGTTGGATCTTCTCACCTGGATAACATTTGGCACCAATATCGCTGTAGAGGCCATCGTGCAGAGGTTAGAATGCGGGGTGTCGGTTGGGGGAGACAGGAGCCTGTTCGCGATACTGCGGACCCGACAATTTTCGATCCAAGCAGCGAGATCGATCATTGGTTTTTTTCAACCCTCGGTTCCTGTCAACAGAACAATATGACCGTGATCGAGACCAGTTCGAGTTCTCGAGTTTGGTCCAGATCCTGGCCATGGTCGTCAGGAAGAGTCTGTACTGATAGTTGAAGAAAATGAGGTGAGATCTTGAAAATCCGCGAAGTCCCTGTCGAAGGATACGAGACTGTTGCCGTGGCGGAAGACCCTGAATCTAGCCTTCACGCGATCATCGCCATCCATGACACCACCCTGGGTCCGGCTCTCGGGGGGCTGCGTCTATGGAAGTACGAAACCGAGGAAGACGCCCTGACCGATGTCTTGAGACTCGCGCGAGGGATGACCTACAAGAGCGCTTGCGCCAATACAGGCCTCGGTGGAGGCAAAGCCGTCATCATCGGAGATAGTGAAACGGACCTCACGGAGTCACGGTTTCGAGCGATGGGCCGCTTCGTGGAGACCCTCGGCGGAAGATACATCACTGCTGAAGATGTGGGCATCGGCATCCGGGAACTGGAATGGCTTCGCAAGGAGACCAGATATGTCACGGGACTTTCGCGTCGTGTCGGCTCCAGCGGTAACCCATCACCTTTCACCGCAAGGGGCGTCATCCGGGGGCTCTTTGCCTGTGCGGAGGAGCGGTTCGGAACCAGTCACCTCGACCGCCTGCGCTACACGGTTCAGGGTCTCGGACAAGTAGGTGGTGATGTGGTGCGATGCCTTTCGATGCTGGGTGCAACCGTCACTGTCACCGATATCAACGAGGAGCGATGCGAGGAGTTTGCGGCGTTGCCTGGAGTTGAGGTGGTTCCGGCGGAGGAGATCTATTCGGTGGATTGCGATGTCTTCATGCCGTGCGCGCTCGGGGGGGTTCTCAACGACGAGACGATTCCGAAACTCAAGGCGCAGGTGGTGGCGGGTTGTGCCAATAACCAGTTGCTCAGAAATGATCATGCTGATTCGCTACACGCACGTGGGATTCTCTATGCTCCTGATTTCATCATCAATGCTGGTGGCATCATCAATGTCTCCGTGGAAGTTCGTGAAGAGGGATACGACGAAAGAACCGCAGTGCGAAAAATAGAGAACATCTATGACGGTTTGCGAGAGGTGTTCGAGACCGCCCGCAGAGAGGACCTCACTCCTGCTAAAGCTGCGGATCGGGTTGCCGAGTACCGCCTTGAGCAGGCGCGCAACCGCAACGGGAGTCCCGTCACAGATACGGCGCCAAACTCTTGATGAAATTTCTCTCACCGATGGGGAATCGTCTGCCCCGACATTGTCGGATTGTAAAAAAAGCAGATTTCAAGCAGGCCTTCTCCAAGGGAATCACTCGCAAGACGCAGCATCTGAAAGCAGTGATCTACCCGACGGGGGGAGAGTGGTCGCGGATAGGCCTCGCGGTGAGCCGCAAGGTTGGCAATGCCGTGCAGCGGAATCGTCTCAAGCGGCGCCTCCGCGAGATTTTTCGACTGCAACGCGATCTTGCCCCTGAGGTGAGGGATATCATCTTCATTCCTCGACCAGGGTGTGCCTCTCTGGCTTATGAAACCATTGCCGATGAGGCGCAATCCTTGATCGCCATCGAGATTGCACAGAGGTCGAGATGAGCGATGGTGAACCGCGCGCGGATCACCCGAAGCCCGGAGTCGTTGCACGTTTTCTGATGGTAAGTGTGCGAATCTATCAGCGTGGGATTTCCGGCTGGCTACCACCGATGTGTCGGTTCGAGCCGAGTTGCAGTCACTTCGGGTTGGAGGCGCTTCGTCGACACGGAGCATGTCGAGGTGGGTGGCTGACCATCGGTCGGTTGATGCGGTGCCACCCCTTCAGTCGTGGCGGTTACGATCCGGTCCCGACGAGCGGTGCAAAAAACACACCTTGAACCCGTCCTCACCGGCGAAGCGGCAACTGCTGTTGCAGGATGCTTTATAAAGTGTAAAGTGCATCAGGCCTTCGAGGGTTGCCTCGCGGTTGGGGGACACCCTGGCTAGGAGAGTTCACAGTGGTGGAGTCGCTTGTGGGTAAGGTGCCACCGAAACTGTTCAAGATCGGAGAGGTGATGTCCCATACCGGGATCTCGCGTCAGACGATCCACGATTACACTGTCGGAGGATTTATCGAGGAGGATGCGCGTACACCTGCGGGGCATCGCCTCTACGGGGAGTGGGTATTTGAGCGTCTCGCGAAGATTCGTGGTCTCCAGGCCGAGGGGCACTCCTTGAAGAAGATCAAGCAGCTGATCGACGAGGGGAAGATCTAGATGAACTGGACGGATCCTCAGATTCTGACCGCTGCACTGCTGCTGGCGGCCGCCAACCAGTGGATCCCTGCACGGGCCGATGCGCAGCACCGCCTCGGCATCTTGAAGCGTCATGTCAGAATCAGATCCCGGATCTGGAAGGGTTGAAGATGCCCGAATCCGCGGCCAGGAGGCTGCTAGCAGGCCTCCTCCAGCAGATCAGCAGTGTTGAGCAGTTGCTCGAGCGATGCCAGGAAGATGGCGATGATGCCTCGACCCTGGCGCGGCTTGCCGAACAAGCTCATCAGCGTGTCGCCGAGGTCCAGGCCGAGGTGATCGATGGCGTCGGTGCATGGGAAGGGACCTGCTCGCAACTCGATTCCGAACTCCAGTTGCAGATCGCGCAGGCGAGGACTCGCTTCCAGGATGCGATCTCCAGCGTTCTCTCGCACCACGGAGCCCTTCTGGATGCGATCGAGGTCGATGAGGTGGCAGCCGATCCAGGCCAGGTCGAGTCCGCAGATCCGGGGCAGAAATCGGTCATTGGATGACCGGTATCGTCGATAAGTGCCCCGTGAGATGAGAGCAGGCGTGATCGTCTGTGCTATGATTCGCCCCTGAGCATTCCAGTGTTCAGCCCGAGTATCGGTACCGTGATGCTCAGGTGCCGTGATGCTCAGGTGCCGTGATGCTCAGGGCCCGTGTTGCTCTGGAAGCGTGTTACATGGCAGTCGGTGGATCAAGCAGGAGGATCAGATGACGGATCAGGATTCTCTCTGGGACTCCATGGGCAAGGTGGGGTTTCGCAGTGGGCCCTCAACTGCTGCCGATGGAGAGGATCTGGACCAGATCCCTGATAGAGGGGATCTGGGTTCCCACCCATATTCCGCTTTTCTTCATCGACTCGAAAAGCCAGGCCGCTATACAGGCGGTGAACTTCATTCGGTCAGAAAAAAGGCTGCAGACCTTTCATTCCTGCTCGCGTTTCCGGATGTTTACGAGATCGGAATGAGCCACCTTGGCTTCAAGATCCTGTATTCCCATCTCAACTCGCTCGAGGGCGTTCGAGCAGAGCGGATGTATACCCCCTGGATCGATTGTGAGAAGGAACTTCGGGATCGAGGGATTCCTCTCGTTAGCATCGAATCCTGGCAGCCGATGTCCGACTTCGATGTGATCGGATTTTCACTCCAGTACGAACTCACATTTACCAATGTACTGACGATGCTCGATCTCGGGGGGATCCCGATTCGATCCGAGCAACGAGATGACGACTGTCCTCTGGTGATGGCAGGCGGGCCAGTGGCATTTCAGCCGGAGCCGATGAGTGCGTTCATCGACGCATTTCTGATCGGCGATGGTGAGGGCTTCTTCCACTCCGTCGTCAAACTCTGGAGCCAACTCAGACGCCAAGGAATCAGCCGTCGCGAGCGGTTGATCGCCATCAGCCAGCTCGATGGTGTTTATGTGCCTTCTCTTTACAACACCAGGATCGAACCCTTGACCGGGATCACGGTCGTGGATGCTCCGCTCGACGAGCGGGTACCCGCTCGGGTTTCCAGGGCTCATGTCGCCGATCTGGGCGAGTATCCATTTCCCAGCGCCTCTCCGATTCCCAACACGGAAGTGGTCTTCGACCGCGTCAGTATCGAGGTCGCGAGAGGATGCACCGAAGGGTGCAGATTCTGCCAGGCGGGAATGATCTATCGCCCCGTCAGGGAGAGATCGCCCGAGGAGATCCAGAAGACCGTCAGGGACTCGATTCGATGTGGGGGCTTTGACGAGGTCTCACTGACGAGCCTCTCCACGGCGGATTACAGCGCCATCGAGCCGCTGGTGAAGAGTGTGATGCCCGAACTTCGCGAGAAGAACATCTCACTTTCCGTCTCCTCATTGCGAGCCTACGGCCTCACAGATTCGATGCTCGATGAGATGGCCAGCGTTCGAAATACATCGCTGACATTTGCCCCCGAGGCAGGTACCCAACGAATGAGGGATGTCGTCAACAAGAACATCACCGAGGAGGACATCGCAAAGAGCGCTCACAGGATCTTTTCTCGCGGTTGGCGCAAGATGAAACTCTACTTCATGATCGGATTACCCACAGAGGATGAATCCGATGTCCGTGGCATTGCCGATACCGGCAGGCGAATGCTGGATATCGCCAATGAGTACCTGCCGAAAGGGAGAGCCGGAGTCACGGTGTCGGTGTCGAGTCATGTGCCGAAGCCATTCACTCCTTTTCAGTGGGCTGCGATGGACGATATTCCCGAGATCGAGCGCAAGCACGATGCTCTGCGCAAATGGACTCGTGTACCGGGCATGAAATTGAAGTGGCATGATCCGACCACCAGCCACATCGAGGGAATCCTGAGCCGCGGTGACCGGGTGCTCTGTGATGTGGTCGAGACCGCCTGGCGAAAGGGGTGCCGCTTCGATGGCTGGTCCGACCGGATGAGATTTGACCTCTGGATGGAAGCGATCGAGGAGTGCGAAGTCGATCGGTATCGCTACCTCGGCACGATCCCATTGGATGCTCGCCTGGCCTGGGACCACATCGACTGTGGAGTCGAAGATGAGTTTCTGAAACGAGAGTACCGCAGATCGCTCAAGGATCGCACCTCGCACCCTTGCGGGAAGCCGGGCAAGCGATTGACGCACTACAACAACATCGAGGAGGCGAGCGAGGACAGGCGAAGGCTGGTCTGCTACGACTGCGGGATCGTATGCGACCTGACACAGATGAAATCCGAGAGGATCGATCACCTGGAGTACCTCGATGCCCACCAGGATAGAGTCAGCGACTCGTCTCAAAGGGATGCTGACCTGGACTCCGTGCGCGAGGCCTCGAAGGCGCGCTGGCTCGCCCAGGAGAATCACAATCGGCCGCCTGAGCGGAAGGAACTCGATCGAGTTCGCTACTCCTACAGGGTTCGGTACGCCAAGGTCGGTTGCTCACGCTTCATGGGCCATCTCGATCTGAACCGGATGATTCCGCGAGCGGTACGTCGAGCGGGATTGACTCCATCCTACTCGATGGGATTTCATCCGATCCCGCAGATGTCATTTGGTCCACCGCTTCGCCTTGGCATGGCAGGGCTCAGTGAGGTGATGGATCTTCACCTGCAAGAGCAACTGGATCCCGAGACACTCAGGTGTGCCCTGGCCGATCAGTTCCCCGAGGGACTGGAGATTCGATCGGTACACGCCATCGGAACCGAAGCCCCGAAGTTGTCGCTGGTGAGCAACTGGGCTGATTACCTGATCCTGCTCCCCGAGGATTCGGTCCAGGGGATGAGCGCTGGAGTCATCGATCAGCTGATGGAGATGCAGGAGCTCCTGGTCGAGAAGTTCAGCAAGAAGGGGAAGCGTAGGATGGTGGATATCCGTCCTGGTATCGCAGACCTCGGTTGGTTTGACGAGATCCCGGCAGATTGCGCAGATCTACTCGCCGTGCGGCCGGACGAGAAGATACTCCACATGAGAATCTGCCTGCAGGGCGATCACCAGACGAAGCCGGAAGAGGTGCTGGTCAAACTCTTCGATGGCGTGGTGCCTGCATCGACGCAGGTGATTCGCAGGCGCATGCTTCCGAGTCCGACTGTTGTGCTGGCGCACAGCCACTGAGATTCTGAGCGACGAACAGAAGCCAGATCCGAATCGATTCAACCGGGAGTCGGTGCATCCTGTGTGGCACGCATGATGATCAGGACGAGTCGTCGCCGATCGCCTCGACGGGACACTCCTCTTTAGCTTGCTCGCTGAGTTCGATCTCCTCGGGAGTAGCGGGCTGCTTGAAGACATAGGAATAGCCCTCGTCTTCGTTGGCACGGAAGTTGTCAGGCGCTGTGGTGCGGCACAGGTCGCAGTCGATGCACTCCTCATCGACATACCATTTTCCAGGCACGTTACTTTCGACCTTGTTCGCTGGGTCTGCCATGAAATCTCTCCAAGTCTGGCGAGGTATGTCTCCGGGGCGATACGCCGCCGCTCGGGAACGAACCTCCATGCGCATGAGAATAGAATTACCGTCTATTTCCCGCAAGTGAACCGATTCTCTGGTCTGCTGGCGGCACCTCGTGGCAGCGTATATTCTCCCTGTTGCGGCCACAGGCCGCTACCTTGCTGATCCAGGGCTATTAGGCAGTTTCGGAGGCGAGGCGGAAGGAGCACCTGTGAAGGTCGTCATAGCACATTCTCCTGATTCGGATGATGCATTCATGCACTTTGCCATCGGTGAGGGCAAGGTGGATACAGGAGAGTATCAATTCGAGCACGAGATGGCCGACATCGAGACTCTCAACCGTCATGCAGTCGAGGGGCGCCACGAAGTGACCGCCATCTCCATTCATGCCTATGCGCATCTTGCAGACAAGTACGCTCTACTCAATCACGGTGCGAGTATGGGTGAAGGTTACGGTCCGGTATTGATCACCCGTGATCCGAGATCCAGGGAAGATCTTGAGAGTTGCATCATTGCAGTTCCCGGAGAATGGACCAGTGCTGCCCTCGCATTGAAACTCTGGATGCCTCATGCAATCACGCAGGTGGTTCCCTTCGATGAAATCATGCAGAGGATCGACTCGGGAGAGTTCGACGCGGGTGTGATCATTCACGAGGGTCAGGTTACTTATGAAGAAGAGGGATACCACAAGGTGGTTGATCTCGGTGATTGGTGGGCCACGACCCAGGACGGTCTTCCGCTGCCGCTGGGAGGAAACGCCATCCGAAGAGATCTTGGCGAGGAACATATTCGCGAGATTTCGAGGATTCTGCGCGAGAGCATCGCCTATGCCCTGGAGCACAGGGAAGAGGCACTCAACTATGCCGAACAGTACAACCGCGGACTCACTCGTGAGCAAACTGATCGATTCGTCGGAATGTATGTCAACCAGCGCACCCTCGATTACGGTGAAGATGGTCGTGAGGCTGTATGCCGGTTCCTGCGAATGGGTGCCGGCACGGGTGTCGTTCCTGAAATTCCAGAACCGGAGTTCATCACCTGACCGATCGCAACTCTCCTGAGCACCCCTGTCGATCAGGGGGAGGAGGCAGCACAGGTGTCCACTGGCGATGAAGAACCACAGCCGTGGAGCATCGTCTCCGGTTGGACGGGCAATTGTCGATCCCGTTCACGGTTGATTCGCTGTTCGAGCATCGATGATCTCCGCACCAGCATCCAGCAGCCGGGTCGCTGGCTCCCTCGCGGCGCAGGGTGTTCCTATGGGGATGCTGCCATCCTGGAAGAGGGCCGTCTGGTACTTCTCGACCACGAGGCAACCGACGAGCAGAAGCAGTCAGCCTCTGGCAGTGTCACGGTATCGGCTGCGGTGACACTCCGGACTCTGTTGCCTGCGCTCGCCACTCGGGGATTGACCTTGCCGGTGGTTCCAGGCGTCCTCGATGCAACGATCGGTGGCATCGTTGCTGCGGATGCTCACGGAAAGAACCACCTGACGAGGGGATCGATTCGAGACGTGACGGACTCCTTGAGACTGATGCTGCCCTCGGGGGACCTGATCGACTGCGATCGCTCAGATGGAACTGATTTATTCGAGGCGACCATCGGTGGCATGGGGCTGACAGGGATGATCACCGAGGCAACACTTCAGGTGATTCCACTGCTTGCACGAACAGTTCGCGTCGAGCAGATTGCCACCTCTGATCTGGAATCGTCGCTGAATCAACTTCGTCTCCTGTCCCAGCATCACGAACATGTTGCTGCCTGGCTCGATCCGACTCCTCGAGGAGCAGCATTCGGACGCGGAATCGTCGTGGCGGGCAGCCCCTATCTGGAGCATCAGAAATCTCAGATGGCGCATCCGAGGAGTTGGGAACTGACCCCTGGAAGTACGCTGCCACCTCTGGTTGCTTCGCTCCTGACGCCCGTGGGCATTTCGTGTCACAACACCCTTCGTCACCTTCGCGCTCGATTCTGGCGGGGAACTTCGACCTGGAAACTGGACCGACTGCTGTTTCCTCTGGAGCGGTGGAAGAACTGGAAGCAGATCTACAAACCGGCTGGTTTTCACCAGCACCAGTCACTGGTTCCCGCTGCGGTATGTGATGTGGTGATCCGGCAATTGCTCGAGATGTCAGTTTCCGGTGGTTGCCCGCCCACGCTTGTGGTTCTCAAGATGATGCGTGGAGGGTCAGGATGGCTTTCCTTCCCGGACGAAGGGATGACGCTGTCTATGGATTTCCGATGCGAGGAGGGAACTGTTGACCTGCTGCGACAGCTCGACGAAAGGGTCGCACAGGAACAGGGGAGAGTATATCTGGCGAAGGACTCGACGTTGACACCGGAACTCTTCAGGGCGATGTACCCGGACCTCGGCAGGTTTCAAAAACTCCGTCAGCAATTCGATCCGCAGCGAAAGTTGAACTCTGAGCTCTCTCTGAGATTGAAGATCTAGAGCGAGGTCTACTCAGTGGTCGCACGCTTCAAAACCGGAAAATGACACCGAACTCGACCAGCTCAAGCGCGAGATCCAGATCGATCAATCGCCCATCTGCAGTTCTGGACAGCTGAATGGAATGGTCTCTCACCCCTGCAAAGATGTTCCACTGCGGATCCGCCTCCCATTCCAACCGAATCGAACCATCGATGCACTCTGCGTCGTACCCGGTAATCTCGGAGAGCGGCAGCACCGTGAGGATACCTTCCAGGTTCCAGGATGGAGCGATTTCAAGCTTCGATTGTAATCCGAGAACAGGAGCGGGGGCGAGTTCATCGAACTCGGCAAAAACAGCAGGATCCGATGTCGAAACCATGTTGATCCGGATCGCAGTCATATCCAGCCCGGCCAGTAGCCTGGTATCGAGAATGCCCTCCTCGCCCCGGGCTGCAGCCGTGAGGGGAAATGCCATCAGTATGCGATAGTCAACGATGTCGACCTCGGAGCCGTAGTTGTCGCCGGGTAAATCAGCTCCCCCGAATGCTCCCGAAAAGAAGCCCACTGAAGAACTGGAAGTTTCGATGCGATCAATCAGGAATCGAAGTGGACCATGATCCAGCTGAATCCGGATGCCGACAGAAAGGGAGGATTCAGATAGCCCGATGTCATCGAGGTTGAGTGCTGTGACCTTGTTACCGGAATCCGTTGTCATCGATCCTACGGGAGCGGTCCTGGCAGCAGACAGATGCGCCTGGACATTCAGATTCTGCTGAAACTGCGAAGATATCGAGCAGCCGGATGGGGCAAACGCCAGCAAAAGTGAAGTGAACAGGGCCCAGCCAGGGGTCCCGAATGAAGCGCGCATCGGCGACGCACCACAGAATCGGAGATCTTGCTTCGGGTTCGGATTCATGGTCGGACACTTTCCTGTCTGTTGTCGATTGTGCCCGTTCCTGAGTCCTCCGCAACACCTGCACCCGAGGTGGTTTGGGGCCTTTGGACAGGCTAGGATGGAGCCGCCCACGAGGCATGCACCGGAGGAGGTGTTATCAGTGCAAATGGCGTGTCGGAACGGCTCTGAAACCCTCATCTGGTTTGCTCTCCTGTGCTTTCTGGGTCTGCACTTGTCTCTGGCTTCGCCACTGCAAGCGGCCGGCGAGGAGGAAGAGATTCCGCTCGAATTGCTGGAGCCATTCGAGAACGAGATCCGTCCTTTGCTCGTCCAGAGATGCTACTCCTGCCACAGTGCCTCCGCGAAGCAACTCAAGAGCGGTTTGCGAGTCGATTTTCGAGAGGGAATTCGTTCCGGGGGAGATCGTGGACCTGCGGTGGTACCGGGAGATCCTGCAGGATCGTTGCTGCTGAGAGCGGTCAACGGCACGGAGCCGGGGCTATCGATGCCACCTGACGAGACACTTTCCACCCTGGAGATCCAATCGCTGGCTCAGTGGATTCGAACCGGTGCCCGGGATCCTCGGGAAGAACCGTCCGGGTTGGAGGTGCAGGAGGAGGAGCCCCGGAAGGCACTCTCCATCGAGGAGGCGAGGAGGCACTGGGCATTCCTTCCGATTGCAAATCCGGATCCGCCGGAGGTCAAGGCCACCCATCGGGTCCGCGATCCCATCGATGCCTTCATACTCGCTACTCTGGAAGAGCATGACCTCGGCCTGGCCCCGGAAGCCAGCCTGCCGGTACTGGCCAAGCGGGCTCATCAGATGCTCACGGGACTTCCGTTGCAGTGGCTTCGCCTCCAGCAGCTGATCGCTTCCGATGATCCAGAGGTGTTCGATGAGTTCGTGGATGAATTACTGGATTCGCCTCAATTTGGTGAGCGGTGGGCGAGGTCATGGCTAGATCTTGTGCGCTATGCAGATTCCAACGGTCTCGATGAAAACCTCGCTTTCGGCAATGCCTGGCGCTACCGCGATTATGTGATTCGTTCCTTCAATGACGACAAGCCGTTCGACCAGTTTCTGGTCGAGCAGATCGCCGGCGACTTGCTGCCAGAAACGGATGACCATCTGGCCTGGCGAGATCAGCGCATCGCAACCGGCTTTCTTGTACTGGGCCCCAAGATGCTAGCCGAACAGGACGAGGCGAAATTGGCCATCGATGTTGTCGATGAACAACTCGATGTTGCAGCTCGTACATTCCTGGGAATGACCGTGGGTTGTGCTCGCTGCCATGATCACAAGTTCGATCCGATTCCAGCCAGCGATTACTACGCGATGGCTGGTATCTTTCGATCTACGAGCACGATGGAGAATCTGAAGACGGTTGCGAAGTGGCGTGAGATCTCGCTGGAAACTGCCCCGGAGAAGCAACTGCGGGAGCACTGGGAGTCGCAGCGAGCATCCCTGGCCAAGGAACTGGAATCCGCCAAGAAGGAACTCAGAAATAGCCTCGAAGAAGGTCTCTCAAGAGGCGTCGGTCTGCATCTACTCGCCGCTCAGGATGCGCTACAGCAGATCGCCATCTCAGGAGTCACCCAGACTTCATCCACGACCCTCGGAGAAAACCGATCCAGCTACGGAACCGATCAGATCCCTGTACTGCATTCGGTCAAGGGAGGAATCCAGCAAGCAACGTGGAAATTACAGGTTCCCGCGCCAGGGCTCTGGTCGCTGGAGGTGCGCTATTCGGCCAAGGAACGCCGCCCGATGCGATTGATCGTCAACGGGGAAGAGATTTCCAGGGATGCCCTGGCCACCGTCACCGGCGGTTGGACCACCACCCACCTCTTCTGGGAGGCCCAGGCAGAGTTGTCACTCGATGCGGGAGAAGTCGAGATCCGTCTCGAAAGAGATGGCGCGGTCCCTCACCTCGATCGAGTGAGGTTGGTTCCCGCCGAGGGATGGCCGACGCCCACAGATCCCATGATCGTCTCCGGATGGGTCGACTTTCTGAGCCGACCGACGCTACAGCAGCATCCACTCTGGGGTTCCTGGATCGAGTTCATGAGGCTGGAGATCGATGACCCCGAGCAGGTGGCCGCCTGGTGGGCGGAGACCCTGGCCGACGAGAAGACCCACTCCCTCTCGGAACAGGCGAGGGCGATCCTGTCGGAGTCGAAGCCCGTCGATCGGTCCTCGTTAGCCGCCATTTACCAGCGCCTGGTAGAAACTGCAGAGGCCACTGGCGATGAAAGAGTCGAGGCGTTGAAGCCGATCTCTGATCAGTTGCGGTCGACTGTCGGTCCCTGGTTCGAGCCGCTGGCGCTGGCCGAGAAATCCGCCCCCGATGCGCTGCGTGAACCCGTCGATCAGATCATCGCCTTGCTCGCGACCAAGGACGCCGATAAACCGCCAGCCGCCCAGTTGGCGATGGGGGTTCAGGATGGCGAGATCGCTGATCTACCGATCCATATCCGTGGAAGTCATCTGAGGCTGGCCCGGGAAGCGGTGCCTCGAGGGGCAATGCAGGTCACTGATCACCTGGTTCCGCCGATGCAGGTGGAAGAAGGTAGCAGTGGTCGACTGGAATTTGCGCGCTGGATGACCGATGAGGATCACCCGTTGACCGCACGTGTGGCAGTGAACCGGATCTGGCTGGAACTGTTCGGAGAGGCTCTGGTATCGACTCCGTCCAACTTTGGCTCCAGCGGTGAACGACCGAGCCATCCAGAACTGCTCGATCTTCTCGCCAGCGACTTCGTGGCAACTGGCTGGTCCACGAAACAGATGATCCGCAGAATCCTGACCTCCTCGACCTGGCGGCAACAGGTCATCGAGGATCTCAACGCCACGGAACTGGATCCGGAGAACAGACTTCTCTGGCGGCAGAACCGTCACAGGCTGCGTGCAGAGGCTGTTCGAGACTCGGTGCTGGCAGTGAGCCAGGGACTGGATCCAGAGATGGGGGGTACCATGCTGATGACCGGGAATCGAGGGTATGTCACCAACGACCAGTCCAATAACCAGGCCCGCTATGATCTGCCTCGCCGCTCCATCTACTTGCCGGTGATTCGAAATGCGATGTACGAACTCTTCAGCGCTTTCGATTACAACGACGCTTCGGCACCGATCTCGAAGAGGTATACGACAGTGGTTCCTCATCAGGCACTCTTCTTCCTCAATGCTCCGATGGTGCTGGATGCTGCGCTGGCGGTCACACGGCAAGTTTTCGACATGGAACTATCGGAGGAAGGTCGAGTTCAGGAAATTCACAGGAAAATATTATGCCGAGAGGCCACCGATGAAGAAGTGGATCGAGCGATTGTATTCGTGAATCGCGCCACGGAGTACTTCCGGTCCTCTGCGGAAGAGGACCGTCCGGGCGATCCAGTGGAGTCCTCATGGCAGGCTTTTAGCCAGACGTTACTGGCATCGAGTGAGTTCCTTTACCTCGACTGAAGAGTGAAGATGATACATGACCAGCATGAGACCCAGGAGATGCCGTGAATATTGATCCGATAAATTCCATCTCGAGGCGGAAGATGCTCAAGGGATGTTGCGCGGGGTTCGGCGCGCTGGCCCTGGAAGGATTGCTGGGTAGTGCCGCTGGATTTGCCGGGATTCCCGTTGGCCCACACTTTGCTCCGAGGGCGAAGCGAGTCATTTTCCTGTTCATGCATGGTGGTCCTTCTCAGGTGGATACCTTCGATTACAAGCCGAGGTTGATTCAGGACGATGGCAAACCACTTCCCTACCCGCTGCCCCGTGTGACATTTGCGGATCCAAAGCAATATGGCGGAGTCATGCGGTCGCCATGGGAGTTCAAGCAATATGGAGAATCAGGGCAGTGGGTCAGCGACCTGTTCCCACATGTCGCAGGAATGGTCGACGACATCTGTTTCGTCAAGAGTATGCATGGAACCAACGATGCACATGGCGGTGCATTGCTGGCACTTCACACCGGCAGTGACACCTTTGTCAGGCCCAGCATCGGCTCCTGGGTTCTCTATGGACTGGGCGAGGAGAATTCAAATCTGCCCGGGTTCATCACCATTTGTCCGACTCTGGGCCATGGTGGCGTCAATAACTGGTCCAGTGCGTTTTTGCCTGCGCGCTACCAGGGAACTCCCATCGGGCACGCAGGTGTAAAGGCGAGAGACGCGACCATCCATCACCTGAAGAATGATCACTGGAATGCTGGCCTGCAGCAGATGCAACTGGGGCTTCTCGAGGAGATCAATCTGGAGCACCTGGGAGATAGAGCGACTGACGACTCACTGGATGCTCGGATCCGTTCCTTCGAGATGGCTTTTCAGATGCAAACGGAAGCCCCCGAGGTGATGGACCTTGCCGGCGAGACCAAGACGACGATGGAGATGTACGGAATAGATGAGCCAATGACCGACAACTTTGGTCGGCAGTGCCTGATGGCTCGCCGCTTCGCAGAAGCAGGAGTTCGATTCATCCAGTGCACCCATTCCTACAAGTGGGATCAGCACAGCAACCTCAAGGGAGGGCATTCCAAGAATGCGCTCGAGGTGGATAAACCGATAGCTGGCTTGTTGAAGGATCTGAAGACGAGGGGGCTACTGGAAGACACGCTGGTGATCTGGGGCGGAGAGTTCGGCAGGACTCCCACTGCCCAGGATGGCAACGGACGCGATCACAATCCCCATGGGTTCACGATCTGGATGGCGGGCGGCGGGGTCCGTGGTGGCTTGTCCTATGGTGAAACCGATGATACATGTCAACGATCTGCACGCGACGATCTTGCACCTGCTCGGAATCGACCACGAGAGGCTGACCTACCGCCACGCCGGGAGAGATTTTCGCCTTACCGATGTGGCTGGCCGGGTGGTCCAAAAAATCATCGCCTGACATCGATCAGATGACAGGCGATGATTTTTGAAGAACAACTCTTACCGCCGATATTACCAGTTGACTCCAAGCATCACGGAGACCACCTCCACGTTATCAGCGGTGGGTCCGATTACATTCTCCGAGTAATTGACAGTTCGATAGTCCAGTGCCAGGTGCGCATTGTCTCCCATATGGAGCATCGCTCCGCCGTGAAAGTAGAATCCTCTTTTTTCGATCCGAGGAAAATTGTAGATTTTTCCATCCACCCAACTGAAGCCCATTCCTGCAATGACGGAGAGTGGCGTGAACGGCAACTCTGCGATGACACGGCCCCCGGCAAAAACCTCAGAAATGTGAATCTTACCCAGAGAGCCATTATTTTCCTGCGAATCGATGAAGCCCAGCTCGGGAGCGATGTACCACTCGCTGGGGCGGGCGCTCACCCACAGCCCATATCCGTCGATGTCGCCGAGTTGCAGCGCCTCTGTCAGGCCGGATGGAGTTCCGAGGTCATACAACCCTCGGGTGAAACTCACCTGACCGGAGTAGGGTTTGGCGTGAGGCTGCTCCACTCCTGAGAATGGAGATGTTGCATCGGGACGAAAACGGATCCAGTCCTGCTTACGGGATGCCCTGTCGGCTCCAGTATTGAAGCCGGAACTCTTTTCGGCATCGGGTACCGCATCGGGCGCTGCACCGTCGGCTCCAGTAAAGATCCCGGTACGCTCACCCTCGATGGAGGCGCAACCGGAAAGCAGTGCGAGACATAAAAAGAACGGTCCGTAAGTTCTGAGACTCCACACGTTTGGTCTCCAATTCAAAGGGCTATGGTTGATTGGACTCCACATCGGGATCACACCTTTCCGCTTCCCGGCGATTCCGGGGCACCGTCCTCGTCGCTCATGG
>JYMV01040267.1_pt1 | contig 22780 bp, 21 predicted proteins | sample 338911 | NCBI WGS metagenome assembly JYMV01 (sample SAMN03354496, study PRJNA234377) | hydrothermal vent metagenome | biome: Deep sea; feature: Hydrothermal plumes at the Eastern Lau Spreading Center, Western Pacific Ocean; material: Seawater | place: Tonga | collected 2009 | depth 2000 m m
TAGGATGATGACGCAGCTAGAAAGCCACGCCATCACAGGTAATCAGGCAGGTTGGGATTTCTGCATCAGCATTGGGGGTGCTGTCTGGTGGCAGTGCAGCGTCCATTGGCAGGCAATGATATGCTTACATGGCATTTCCTGATCTGGACAATTACACTTCCAACCTTGCCTACTTAAAGCCACCTGATACTTCTTCTCAGGCTGGTTTTGAGACCTGACAAGGAAGGTACAGACATCCTCAGACTTAACCAGACGGTGGTGACAGATAGCTGATGCCCTAGCTATCCTGCGTAAGGTTGGCCTGTCAGTCTTCAAGCCACAGATGCTGGCAAAGACCATAGGCTCTATGACTGTGCTACAGCCAAATTTAAACATCAGTTTCCTCCTAATTTTAGGCAAAAAAAGGGCAGTCTCTGCTTAGAGAGATCTGCCTGAAAACAATTAGAATTATGGGTTAATGGATCACACTTCAGGCAGGATTAGAGGTGTAATTAATGGTGGTAACTACAGGTGGGATGGATGTAGCACGAAAAGTGCTAGGGGAGAGGTATGAGTACAGGATACACTTAGCTTGTGATATAGTGGGATAAGACTCTCATAGTGAAGGGAATGTCATGGCTAAGAGATCAGTTATTGTGGTGGTTTTATTTATTGGCTTGGTTAGTATCTGGATGGGTGGATGTCAAACTCAAGAACAGAAAGTTGAAAGACTAATCACAGAATTAGGACATAAGGAAACAAAGGTTCGTGCGAATGCGGCAGAGGCATTGGGGCAGATGGGAGAAGGTGCAAAGGATGCCGCATCTACTCTGATACAACTATTGCAGGATCAGGATCAGGATGTTCGTTATTTTGCGGCATGGGCATTAGGTATGATAGGAGAAGGAGCACAGGATACGGTACCTGCTCTGATACAAGCATTGCAGGATCAGAATAGGGATGTTCGTGATTCTGCGGCAAGGGCACTCGAAAAAATTAAGAAATTCCTGCCAGAAGCAACAGACGATGATGACTTTGATTTCTAAGATTTCCCCTGAGTAGGAATAGAAGTAAACACTTTTATTATTCACTATCCTCTTCCCTCCTTTACCTATGTAGATTTTGAGGTCTTAGGTCTTTTCCAGTAACAGCATAAACTATCAAGTGTCATAACATAGGGCTGGGCTGAAACGGACGTTTCCACAGGTACCTTCCTAGCGTCACTTTGTAAAGTGACATCAAACCATAGACAAGTGAATATAGAACTAAGCATGAAGCTGTGCTAATCTGAAGATAGGTATGCGTATAATCGTGTATAATTCAATAAGAAGAAGATATGAAACTTCTCAGGGCGTTTAGGGTATTCAGGTTGCCTAGGGTATGGACACTAGTAGGACCACTTGCTTTAGTCTTTTTATTCCTATTTGTTGTTTGGTGGTTGTGGAACAGGATTGGAAATAAAAAGTGATGATGGGAGAACAGAAGTAGCATACTTGGATAGTAATGTAAAACAAAATGGTGAAATGATTATGAAACTACGGGACAAGATTCTATATATGTCATTTGGGGCAATGTTGGTTGTTTTAGGTATGGTGTTGAACTCTTTGGTGAGTGGTGATGCAGATGCACAAGTGGGTGGGGAGGATGCAGAGTTCGGATACATTACGTGTAAAGGTCTTATTATCAAAACAGGAGATAAAGTAAGAGGGTATTTTGGGTTGGATACTGACGAGGATGCAATAGACCTCTTGCATAAGTCAAAGAAATAGAAGTTTCTCGATTTTTGAGCCCACGTATTCAATAAATTTAGGTGCCTCCCAGCTATAGAATTCTGGTGAGCTTACTCCTTTATGCAAGAGGTCTGTTCTAAAAAATAAATAGAGATGAACTGATAAAAAGCCTACCAGCGGAGTAGTTGCTGGTAGGCAAAAACTAAAGGTTATTAAAAATTAGTGGTCCGTAGGGTGAACCAGAGCACAAAGGCTAACTAGTACCTGCTACCTGTTTTGGTTTTTCGGAGGAATTAAGACGGAGTCGATAACATGTATGACACCGTTTCCTGCTTCTATGTTTGCTATCGTCACTTTAGCGTTATTAATGTAGACGGTAGCATCATTTGTGCTGATAGATAGGGTCTTTTTGTTAGCAGTTTCAGCTGTTTTGATTTTGGTCACATCAACAGCCATTATTTTTTTGCCGACAACGTGGTATAGCAGAATTTCCTTTAGTTTTGGGATATCGGCCAAAAGCCCTTCTACGGTGCCTTCAGGCAATTTAGCAAAAGCTTTGTCTGTAGGAGCGAAGAGGGTAAATGGCCCCTCTGATTTGAGTGTGTCGACAAGACCTGCCGCGGTTACTGCTGCCAGTAGAGTCTTAAATTGGCCAGCGTGATCTACTACTTCAACGATATCAGCGATTTGGTCGTGATTTTGGCCGCAGTCGGCGAAGACATTGCTATTGAAAGCAGGTAATATCGTGGCAAATGCAATTGCAATTATGCTCTGTATAATTGCTGTTCTTTTGTTTTTCATTGGTTAAGATTTTCTCCATATTTTTTGTTTCTAATTGCTGCTTAAATTAATTACCGCATAGAAATTGTGAAGTCAAAAAAATATTAGTATTTAGGCTCGGGGCAGCCAAAAACGTTTAGAATCGCCGCCAGTGTATATCTTTGGAGCTGGGCAGGCTACATAATAATAAACCCGAATCCATATTGTTTGATGACTGATATGGACTCGAGCTCTTTAACGTTAATATTCTGTATTTAAGTTAAAAACTTAAGTGCAAGCTAAATAAAATTAATTTATGATTTCATCCTTAATAGTTGATAGCTAACAGGTTTAAACAGCATGTCATTTTGACATACTATCGTATAAAGTACCATTCCCCAAATGACACGCTTTTCTAATAGACCTCTTGCATAAGTAGTAAAACTCATCAGAACTCTATAGCTGAGAGGCCCTAAATTCATTGAATACATGGGCTCAAAAATCTCCAAACTTCTATTTCTTTGACTTATGCAAGAGGTCTACTTGATTTTACAATTTAACAAGTATATTGTATCTAAACATACATGTTGAACGAACAATTTTAATGAACGAATAACTTTAATATTATTAATCAAACTACACGTGGAGATGCTAATCATGAATGAAGGTAAAATAAAAGAGAAAAGGCAAAAAGCGGATGCGCAGAAACGACTTCGTCATGCCCATTCACTGGCTGTTTTGGCCATTATCGGGGTAATCTTCTTGGTATTACCCACTGTATCCGTAATAGGACACTCTGGTGGACTGGTAATGAGTAAAAAGACCGCAACTCCTATTAATATTGACGGAATTCCGAAAGAACCGGCATGGGTAGCAGCATTCGCCCAATCGTCACCAACTCAAGATATTGCTGTCGACCCTCGGGCACATGGTCAGGATTGGTATCAGATTATTGCTGGTGGAGGCGGAGGCAGTAATACCAATAAGGGTGGATTGCGGGTCAGTCGCGGTCAATTTGATGGTAACGATGATTTCCTTGTACGTTGGGCAACCCTATGGGATGACGATTATCTCTATTTCGCCTTCAATGTTGCTGATGATAGTGTACATCTCTACAAAAGAAATTACGAAGCGCGAGACGGGGATATCGATGGAATCTGGTTGCTATTTGATACCAAGCATGATGCCCCTAAAACTGTTTTTCCAAAACACAAATTTGAGACAAAAAAGGTTGCTAGCGAGAGTACTTATGAAGCAGACGATCACTATTGGATCTTCGCTCCATTGACTGGTCGAGGTGCCGGTGCGAGTTGGTCGCAGGCATTGGATGCAGGGGCAGATCCTATTTTAAACAACCCGGCTAACAAGCATGTTGCTGGTCGAATAACCAACACTGGATACACAGCCGAAATACGTTTACCTTGGACCGTTTTTAAGCCCTTTTCTGGAGGATTACTTCTGCCTGGAACAGTAATCGGTTTCGATATCACACTGACGGATATTGATGGTGATCCACCTGGTAAGTTCTCAGCACCAGAAGGCGGTGCAGTTGCTTGGTCCAGTGATTTTGAAAATGACAATAGCCCAGGCGTGTTAGGTGATCTCACCATTTCAACCGAGTTAATTTCGGTCGGGACATCCGTAAATCCCACCAGTAAGTTGCCTACAACTTGGAGTCGAATTAAGAATAAATACTGAGATTCACATTAACCTGTTAGATATCGGCAATCAGATATGATGGAAAATCCCATTTATTGTAAAAAGGAGGATATCTGATGAGTCTTATATCGCTTAGGTCAAAACCGCTATTCCTACTCATTATGGTTGCCATGTGGATTGTTCTGGATGTAACAGATGGGCAAGCACATTCTGGTGGAGAAGCTATTAGCGCCCCGCGAAGAGGTAACATTAAGATTGACGGTGACTTGACAGAATGGAATGTTGTCAGGTCACTTGCTCAAGAAATAACTACCAGACCTCAGGGTTGGTATCAGATTATTGCTGGTGGCGGGAAAGGCAGTAATACCAATAAGGGGGGGTTGCGAGTCAGCCGCGGTCAAATCGATGGTGATAAAGATCTTAAGGTTACCTGGATGACTATGTGGGATGATGACAATCTCTACTTTGCTTTTGAGACTATTGATGATGACATCAACGAAATCAAGCCGCCGTATGATGGCCGAAATAGTCGTAACTTTGAAGGATATTGGCTTTGCTTTGACACCAAGCATGATGCGCCAGTAAAGAATTTACCAAATAAGAAGTTTAATACCGCCCAGGTAGCTGGACTGAGTAGTTACGAAGCTGACGATACTTTTTGGGAGATCGCACCGTTAACTGCTCGCGTGGCTGGTGCGGCTTGGAAGAAAGATGGACAAGTGGCCGAACCAAAGTTGAATAACCCAGCTAACGGGCATATCATGGCCAAACGATCAGGCAATAGCTATACATTTGAAGTGAGACTGCCCTGGGATATCTTCGATCACTTCTATGGCAAACGCATTAAACCAACAGATGGGGACATCATCGGCTTTGACATCACAGTCATGGATGTTGACCCCGTTTATGAGCCTCCAAAAGGTGGTGCAATGGCCTGGTCAAGCGATTTTGAAAATGATAATAGTCCTAGCGTGCTAGGCGATATAATCTTCAGTACAACGGCATCAGTTAATCTAACAGGAAAACTACCAGCAACATGGGGACATATTAAATACGGATATAAATAGGTAACATCCTACTGGCTACTTTCTATACTCTAAAGACTTGAGATATAACCGGTAGAAACAGATAAACCCTGAAACTTGGAAATACTCCCCTTGACTGATAAAAGTGTCATACCACGGTTACATGACAGTGGTTTTTCAAAGGGTTTTCTGAGTGGAAACAACAACAGAGAGGACTCAAACATGGAGTTGATTCTCGACGAGTTCATCGTGAGGGCGCTTTGGGGATCTTGCCCCTCATTATAGCCTCGTAGATTTACCCCCCACTACGCTAATTCATTACCTGCTTTTGATTGTGCCCCAGGTAGTCGCCAGCTTGTCAGAAGGTTCGACGGCTAAATTGATACCCTCTATCGACTTCTTGATCTCATCTTGCGTCAACGGAGAATTCGCGATCTGTATCTCGTCAAGGATTCCTACAATCGTTCGCTGACCGCAGCAGTCGTGAGCAAACTTAAAAGGCGCACCCTTCGAAATGTTGATTTTCCCTTTTTGGGGTCCTTTTGCCGCAAGTTTCCCATCGACATAGACTTTCAATTCCGACCCGTCGTAGGTTCCGGCAAGGTGATGCCATTTCCCAAAGGGAATCGCGCCAGACTTTACCGAAGGCCAATCGCCCCCTTTGCTGATATAAAAACGCAACTCGAATTCCTTCGCATTGAGCTTGGTGGGATGGAAGACGAAAGAACCAATTGGTGCATCATGCCCCTTTCCGGGTATGCCAACATGGTTTTTAGGTAGGTCCTCAATATTCGCCCAAAGCGCAACCGAAAACTCAGTTTTAAAGTGAAAGTCCTCATGGTCATTAACCTCCATGTGGGTACCATCTTTAAATTGTAAGGCTTTATCGAACTTCCCATCGACCCATTTCCCATCTGTAATTTTGCCGTCGTGCCCCCTGCCGGATGAGTCAAAAGCAATGTCACCTTTGTCCTCGTTTAAAAGCCAGAGACCGACGATTTCTGCAACAGCATCTCTTGATGTGGCAAAAGCTGTCATCATCACGAAAACGAGAACAAATCTTGCTTTCATTTTATGACCTCCAATTCCGTATGGATTCAGAAAATAATCGAATGAAACGAAGTTCGAACCTTCAGCGGGTCACTGTCGTCGGGGTTATGAAGTTTTGCCCGTCGTAGCAGTATACTCCCCACTACCTGCTTTCTTCAGAGTTATTTGCTGTGAGAACGACGCTCGTTTTTTCATTCAAGGGCAAGGCATAACAACAATGCCCTCCATTTTGACCTAAAACGCCGAAAATGTAAAGCCTAAAATCACGGATCAAAAAAGCCCCTCACTCCTTAGACAGTTTGAGGGGTGTTAGGTTGAAAATCTTGTTAGTATATCTACTACTTTTCCTCAAACTCTCTGACGGTATCTTTAGGTGAGGATTCATTTAGATTTCAATGGTTGATAGGGGGTCGCGGCGTGGTAGAAAGAAATATCTAAGGACATCGGCGAAATTGACAGACAAAAAACTTTACGAAACCACGAAGGAATTAGCGCGCGTGAATAAAATCTTTCCAGGCAGAAATGTCAAGTAATGTCCAATAATCCACTTTATCGAACCTTAATTTTCACGAGGTCAAATTACCCCTCTCGCCGTATGTCCTGTGGCTTAGCGGAATTCTGGGAGGATTTGGTGGAAATGTTGTGACCAAAATGTAGTGAGATGGTAATCATAAGCATACTACCAAGTCACAGAATCGACAGACGATAAGACATAACTATGACAGAAAACTTACCAGACAAAGGAGACCCCACTAGCTAAGATAACTAATGGGTCAGAATTTTAGGCAATGCATCAACCCTTCTTCTGAGGGTACGAGAATTTCACCTCGACCATCCCCATCGATATCCGCAACAATTGGGCTGCCAAGCCTACGATTGGTTATACGTACCTTCCAGAATGTAGAGCAACTCCCGTTTCGCTCTTTTAATGCCAGCAGTGTACCCTCTCCATCGCCAATCAGGACCTCCATCGTACCATCCCCATCTAAGTCAACAGAGACAAAATCTTGGTCGGATCGGTAGACGCTAGGGTTGATTGCTCCGGCAATCTTATAAGTCCATCGTTCTTCTGCTGCTCGATTAAACATTGTTACCTCCGTACCGGGTTCACAAGTGGGACAAAGTTGTGAACTCGCCTGAGAGTTAAATGCTCGTAGTAATCCATCTCGATGGGCTGTGACTACCTCGAAATTGCCGTCTCCATCCAAATCTGCTATCCCTTCCTGATTAAAGGGCATGTTATCACGAGGCAATAAGCTGTAGTGCCACCGATAATTGCCACTTAATGTGAGTAGTGCTGATACCCCATTGTTGCGATGTAAAAAAACAGCAGGATTCCCTCTTTTTTGAGGCACTAGTATCGGACGAAATCGTGTTGACCAGTGTCCAGATAAATGTGTTGGACCTAATAAAACTGGCCCTACCAAATGACGATTATTAACGACATCTAAAATCCCATAGTAATTACCAGCTGAAATAATCATATCTTGATTACCATCCCCATCATAATCTATTGAGGGACATGGATATCCAAACCGGACTAATTCACCACCATATTGGTTTCTTTGCCAAATTGGTTTACCCGTTTGCCCATCATAAGCAACTTCTAATGGGTTTCCGTTGGCAAATCGGTAGGCCACAGTAAACCAACGTCCACCTTTGGCCATTATTCCTGTTGCTCCCAAACAAATTTCAGTGGCATTGTCAAATGCCTCAACTGATAACTTCTCTTTCCCCGTCACATCTAAGACCACAACTCGTCCTACTGAAGTCAAACCGGCGGAGGTCGTCGTCAGCAGTTCATGTTGGCCGTCACCATCTAAGTCACAAAACTCAGCTTGAGAAAAATGGTTTTCATAATTGTGTGGATGAGAAGGGCTTCGTTCAATCCATGTTTTTACCTTTTCGCCGTTTGGGGATAGCTGGATTAGATTGCCTTTAAAATCACGTACTAGAATCCCAAAACCTAGGGTTTTATCTACTAGTGCTGGAGGTGCCATATAGGTTTGTTGCTCTAGTATTGGTCGGGCAGAGATTACCTTAGTGTTACGTTTTACTGTTAAAATGTTGTTTTCAATTGAATAGGTGAGTTTAAACTCCGACGTGGGCAGATCGCTTGGGTTTAATAGATGGCTAGGCAGAGCCCGTCTCACTTTTTCCAAAGAGTTATCTGCCTTCAGACGACAGAACCATTCTTGGTGGTCGAACCTCAAACCAAACAATGATTGGTCTTGAACTGAGCGGCACAATGTGGGGTTCAGTTTCGACTGACCAGGAGTTGACGTGGATATTGCCCCCGGCCTTATAGTGTTTATTATTGGTTCAGCCATATTCGCTGACCAAATAGATTTTAGCCTTTTGTCTTGCCATCGACCTATATGTAATTTTCTTCCTTCTGTATAAACAATTTCTAATCCATGGTGGCCATCTAAATCGTCAACCGTCAGGATTTCAGCCTTTGACTGATATAGCTTTTCTCCAGTTTGACTGTTGAATACAATTAGATTAGAATGGTTATCTTCTTCAGTAGTGAATGACACTAACATTTCTGAGATATTATCGCCGTCTAGATCTTGAATTGGTTCAGGAATAGCTGGTTTGATCTTAACTTTCTGTTGGTACTGATCTTCTTGAGAGCCCACCACCTGTTTCCATAAAATTTGTGTCGTACCGTCAGGCTTCAAGGTAATCACTTGAACCCCTGGAATATGAGGATTAATTAGGCTGCAAACAAGTCCGTTGACACTATTAATCTGCCGTGCGTCAATATAAGCAGAATAAGTCCGAATTCCTGTAGACCAAGCATACTTGTTCTTTGGCTTACCCGTGGGTAAATCGTAGACCCAAGCCTGTTGCATACTAATAATGATTAACTCAGCACTACCATCATTTTCTAGATCAGCAATAAGTGCTTGGGCACCAAATATATTACCGGATTCATGAATAGAAAGTAGCTGTTTGGGCTTATTGGAATGTGTGTCAAATTGCCACAAATATAGGTATAATTGTTGCCCCTGTCCGGCTGCTCCCCACCCATCCCAGACTACCATTAATTGCTGCCCTGGAGTGTTTTGTATGAAGTTTGCAACTTTATACCTATAGCCAAAAGCACTCTGTCGCCGATACAGTTCATAGGCTTGTCCTGAAATGCCATCGATCACCATCGATTGGATTTCCTTAAAATCGTTAGTTTCAATAAGAATTGACTGGCGTCCAGACTGGTTAAAATCATAAAATCCAATAATACTAGGGTTATGAAGGTTATCTATCTTCCATAGTTTCTGACCCAACAACGACTCACAAACAACATAGTTACGACCTGCTTTTATGAGTTCTTCATCTCCGTCTCGATCTAAGTCGGAAAATTGAATTTTCTCAGCTGTGGTTCGCTCACCTCCTAAATCGACTGACCATAGTATTTCCGGTGTCTCTGACATTCCGCCTAGCAGGGGTGAAATTCCATTGCGTGCTTGATTACCCCGATATGTTGGCCAAAGCATGTCAGGAGGTGTTTGTGTGTTTCCCACCATCGTTAGGAAGAAACATAGCAGAAGGAGAAGAGTTATTAACCTTGACTGGTCAGTAACGGTTGGATTTGATTTATTCATAGTGGTTGTTTAAGTAATAAGGTTAGAATAAAAATTGGCCAGATCCGTGCGTCCTTAGCGATGTCAACCTCTGTTCTCAATTGGTTCGGAAAAGGGTAACAACTATTGGGGTGCCGACTAATCCCCGATACCCCGTAGGCGGTTTGCCCCTCGTGCTGGTATCTTATAATTACGTTCATACTTGACAGCATGCCCCACCATCACTCAGAGTTTAGAGCCATTTAGTCAAACTGCCCAGCGATGAAATAATCGTCCACAGCAGTTGCTTCGATAGCAGAGCATCATAACACAAAAAACAGAAAAACGGCGATGATCCACTACCGTTACTGTTCAGCCTTATCTCTCTGACAGCGCTCGAACCACTTGTGCCACATTCTATCTAGCTCTTTGACAATTTCCGGGTGCTTGCTCGAGAGGTCATTCAGTTCGCAGCGGTCGGCTTCCATATTGTAGAGCTCCCAGTTCTCGTAACCTGCCGGAATGTAGTGGCCGCCATAACCCTTACGCTCCGGACCCAGGCTTACTGCCTTCCAGTTGCCCTTCCTCACGGCGCGGCATTTAGCCAGCTCCCAAAAGAGGCTATCGTGCCCCTGCCTCTCTTCGCCGCGCAAGGTAGGAGCTAGGCTCTTGCCCTCCAGAGGCAGAATGTCGTGACCGTTGAAGTGCGACGGGTAGTTTGCTCCTCCCAGTTCCGCAAAGGTGGGAAGGAAATCGATGACGTGTCCTATCTGGTGCGTGATGGTGCCAGGCTCAATCACATTGGGCCAGTAGGCTATGAGAGGTGTGGAGATGCCACCTTCGTGATCGAAGGCTTTGTATTTGCGAAATGGTGTGTTGCTAGCGTTTGCCCAGGGAGCATCGACGGTGGTATAGGTGTTAACATCACCGGGGGCTCTGTCCGGCGTGTTGTCGATGTTTTCACCACAGCCTCCGTTGTCCGAGAGAAACAGAACTAGAGTGTTGTCCTCCTGGCCCAGTACCCTGATTTTGTCCAACACTTTACCGATACCCTGATCCATTCGATCAACCATCGCCGCGTATACAGCCATCTTGCGGTCCCAGCGTTCTTTGTTGGTTGCCCCTTCCCACTCAGGAGAGGCATCGTCTCTTTCCGATCTGCCCCATTTTTCATCAATCAACCCCATGTCCACCAACCGTTGGTACCGCTGCTTTCTGAGCTCATCCCAACCCATCATGTAGTTACCCTGATAGTGCGCAATGTCCTGCGGCCAGGCCTGCATTGGAAAATGAGGCGCCGCATGGGCCATGTACAAAAGAAAAGGCCGATCCTCTCTGCCATACTGATCAAGGAAGTCTAGGGCGTGCTGAGTGAAGGCATCGGTGGAGTAGAAATTGGGATCCTCAGGCGTGTAGGGGAGCATCACCCTGTCGTCATCTCCCCACGGCCTCATGTCGTGCGGCGACTTGTGGACTGGCTCCGGTTCACCGCGACGTTTTTGCCCGGGATTGAAGTAGTTGCTGCATCCGGACAGCAGCCCCCAATATCGCTCGAAACCCCGATCCACTGGTTTTTCGCCGTTTCCGTGCCCACTGTGCCATTTGCCAACCATCAGCGTACGATAGCCCGCCTCCTTCAGAACTTCGGCGAAAGTCACGTTATTGCTCCCTGCCTGAAGCTGACCGCCGAGTTTTTTTCCGACCTGGTGGCAGTAGAGTCCTGTCAGAAGGGAGGCGCGCGTGGCCACACAGACGGCGTTGTTGTAAAAATGAGTGAACCTAACCCCTTTCTGAGCCAGCCGGTCCAGGTTGGGGGTGTGGATTTCACCACCGTAACAACCCAGATCACAAAAGCCCAGGTCGTCTGCCATGATGAGAACGATGTTCGGTCGCCGAGCAATATTTCCCCTATTCATGATGTCTCCTTTCTGTTTCAACGGTACTTGAGGTGTCGATGAGATGGTATGCAGGAACCGCCGTTGGTACAAGAACAACTCAACTCCGCTGCTTTTCCACCGGATGGTATTCCGGCAACACCTGCGGATAGCGTTCACCGGAAATCGTGCAGTATGTATCCCCATCAATAAAAGCAATGCTGAAGGCGCGACGGGGACGGTCCGTGGTATTTACAAGGGAAGAATGTAGCAGCTTTATTTTTAACAGGATGACTTCGCCCTTGTTCATTTCCATGTAAACCCGCTTTTCTTCCGGAGCGTACTTTTGAATCTCTCCCTCTTTGCGGACCGTGTGGATGGGACATTCTTTGTGTGAATAAGGGATCACTGTCAGACAGCCGTTTTCTCGTGTTTGTGCGTCCAATGCGGTATAGACCGTAATCTCTTCAGGAATGCTCAGGTTCCAATTTCGCCCATCCTGATGCCAACCGAGAGGCACGCCGCCGCCAGCCGGTTTGTTAAAAAACATGGACCTAAACACGCCGACTTTCTCGCCAATCTTCTTTCGTGTGATGTCCCTGAAGAGCGGATGCTGGATGTATTTCAGAAACAATGGATCCATCTCCAGCTCCTGAATTTTCCGGTACTTCAGCGAACTGCCCTTGTGTTCTGCGGAAAAACTGGTTGTCGGCCCTGCCCCGGGCGCGGAAGGGCAAAGCTGCATCCCCATCCCTTCATAGCGAATTGTGCCTAACATAATCTCATCGATGCGTTGGCAAAGTCGGTCGATCTGTGCTTCTGGCAGTACCACGCCCAGCCGAACATAACCAATCTCCTCCAGTTCCTGCCATTCGGTTTTGGTCATCTTATTGTTCTGCCTCAGGTTTATACGAATTGTCGTCATGAACACCTCCTGTCTATACGAATTTGCAGTTAGCCCAGTTCGGTTAGCTTGATACGAGTGGTTCCCAAATGCCCCATCTATGGCATCCGGATAATCGGCCTCCACGTAATCGTCAATGAATAACTGCTTTTGCTGGCCAACTTTGATTTCAATGGGATCACCTCGTGTATCTATTTTGGACCTACTTAATCTCCCTGATTTGATCTTGGCTGAGATTGATTGTCTGATTGGAATATAATTGGGCCAAGTTAGCACTCGTCTAGTTGATATGGCGGATCATTTTTTACTGTCATTCCTCGGCACCCTCAAAGGCATAATCAATATCTTTCCTATAAGTTGGCCAAGGGGCTCATTGGTGTTTTGCTCCCTGATCCTCCCTTTTCAATAACCAGGTACAAGCCCAGGTTTCGCCTAAAAAGACGACTTGTCGGAATGTAGCGCATCGGTAAGGCTGCCCTCTGTTTGTTTGAAGTATTGGTTTCACTACCATGAATAATGAACGGATGGTGGACTTCAATATCACCCGGTTGCAAGATGATGTCTGCCGCTTGATTCAGCTTAGCCTGACTCAGAACCAACTCTTAGTGCACAGATCCACCAGCAGGTCTATGTTGCCCATGCACTTCCGGACATCAGTTTTGTCCACCACGCGGGCACATCCCTCTAGGTCATCCTTCAAACCTTGCACTGCCGGAGTTAGCTTGTTCAGCTCCGACAAAGCCTGCTTCATCTCCATTCGGTCGCCACCAGCTTCCTTTGGAAATAGTAACCCTCTCAACAAGCGGAAATATACCACTGCCGCTACGATGATATCCACTGCCAGCAAATCTACCTCTCGCTCGCTGCAAGGCAAGCCTCTGGTCTTTAGGTAAGCGGTGCACAGAATCCGCCGGTTGAGTCCACGCTCCCAGGAATTGTACAATAAGTCTTGTCGTACCTGGCTAACGCAAGAATGCTCAAAGTCTACCGCCACCAGCACATCGGCCGGGGTTAACAAAGTGTTGCCCTTATGCAAGTCTCCGTGTGTGCTCACTACCTCACCCCCGCTCTTGGATAATGGCATGGGTATGGCGGTGCTTAGCTGCTCCATATCCTCGGCTGTATACCTTTCCAGGTTGCCGTCATGGTAAGCAACACAGGACCAGATCAGTGACCCGACTGGCACATTCTGCAGACAAGGGTACTTCTGACGCATCTCTTCTTGCCAAGAGTCGAACCAGTCGGTGGGGGCTGTGTGCAGCCGTGCCGCCAGGTCTGCCATCCGCCTCATCCAAGTTTCGGGGCTAAATTCTGGCTTCTGGCCAGCGAATGGCTCGATGACCCAGTTATCGGTGGAGGCAATGATAGTCGGTGATCCACCTACCCTGGAGAAGGCATTGGATGCCGCCACCAGGCGTCGATTTCTCAGTGGCTTATCAACGTACCGCTTCAGTACCACTTTGGAGGGAGTAACCTCTTCATTCGGTGATTCAACGGTGTAGATGATCTCCGTCAATGGTGATCCGCCACCCTTTAGTTCATTGGTCTTGCAAGAGGAAGGGGTCACCTCAGGTGGCCACCCGGCATGCTTGACCACAAACTCAGACACAAGGTCCATTCTGGCCTTCTTGATGGCCGGTGGCTCCCACCCCCAAATCAAGTCTGGTGCACGCATTGGGGACAGCGTGCCATCACTATTAAGCACAAACTGCTGAATCTCTTTTCCTTCCCCGGCATCAAGAAGACCGTAGAGCAGCACCTCAGTATTCTCTTTCAACTGGCCACGGTCCACTATCAAGCACTGTGGCGCGTCAACAACTGGCTGGTTGAGCTTGTCTGCCCAGTAGACGATGCCATCCTCTGTCATATAGACTCGGATTGCCTTCTCTGCCTCACCGACCACCAGCCAGTTGACAGGTTTTCCCTCGTGTTTACCTTGGTCCACACCGTGTCTCCGTTCAAGCACGATTCCCTTAGCACTGGAAGAATCCACAATCAGGGGCACTGGGTTCTGCTGGCTTCCGACTTGGCCGTCTTTGGAAGACGCCTTGGCCTGCAACAGCTTAGGAAAGGTCAAAAAGCAAGAGGCATCAGAGGATTCCTTGTTGATTAAATAAGCAATCTCCCCTTGGCCAAAGCTGACAATGATTTTGGGCCCATTGCCAGAGTCTTTCTTGACCGCCTTACTGATCATGGTTTCGTCAGCTAGTGTCACTTGTTTTTTTTACTCCCTCTATAACTTACTTGTTGATTGCGTTGAGCTTATGGATAAGAAACAGAAAGACAGGTAACCGTAAACATACTACCGTGAATACAAATCCACAGAACATATGACAGAATAGTGACTGTCCCATGACAGAATCTTATGACAAAAAATTTACCTAAGCTTGTACTTAATTTTTAACTTAAATACGACTGCTCGATTGTGGATATTCCCTACTTGAATGGTAGGTGTCTTCTAACTTTAATTCCATACGGGGTATGTAACCTGGTGCCGGCATGACCATGCCCGATTGGGTCAGGATTTGGTACTCGAAAAAAGAATAACATTAAATCATAGATTAGCCAATCTAAGATATGGATTATAGCTATATTTACCGCATTAGTTGCTTCTAAATCGCTTGAGCCTCAACCCTAGCAGATCCTATGAGTGCGCCGCCTCTTCAGAAAAAACATTTTCCCCTTGACAATCTAAGTCGCAACCTTATATTCTATTATTATAGTATTACATATAAATACTCACTGGAAGTATCACCGTGCTGTTTCCACTCCAAACCTTCTGGTCTCTGCCTTTTAGACCGGAATAGATTAGATAAGGATAAAATCGAATGAAAGACAAGGTATTACACCGTTTGGATCTAGAGGTGATGAAAGAGGTCTGGAAACTGGGACAGGCTACTGTTAACGATGTGCTAGACCATATTGACCGTAAGCTAGCCTATACCACCATAGCTAGCACTATGAAGAGCTTGGAAAAGAGGGGCTTTTTGTCCTATCAGGTAGTGGGCAGGACTTTTCTTTACCAACCCCTGGTCAAGGAGTCAGAGTTTTCCCATTCTATGCTTAGCAATTTGCTGGAACGATTCTTCGACAATTCAGCTGAGAAACTGGTCAACACTTTACTTGAAGTTGAACAGTTGGACGCCGCTGAACACGAGCGCTTACAACAATTGATCAACAATTACCAACCAGAAGGAGAAACTGATGAGTAAACAGATCCTGACTGCATTGCTCAATTGCTCTTGGCAGTGGGGACTGCTGGTTGGCTTCATCTGGTTGCTATCTACCCGTTTACGCCGATCTAACACGGCCTACCACGCCTTCTGGTTGCTGACCTTAATCAGCCTGCCCATCTTGTTCAGCTTAAACCATGTTGTGCCGGGTATCTCGATCAACTCCATCCACACCGAATCAACCCAAGACCAATCGAATGTAACCCTTTCAGCCACCGAGAAAAACAGGGGTTGGATCGATGGACTGCTATGTTTGTGGGGGATAGGTGTGCTGATGATGCTGGCACACCTATTGTCCGGCCTGCATCGTATCAGTCAACTTCAGCGATCGGCCACGGTGGTGGGTGATTCCTACCAGACAGCATGCTTGCGACTGGCCCAGCAGATGAAAATTGATCGTCCGGTGACCGTCTGCTTCTCAAACCAGATCCTCTCACCCATCTCCTTTGGCTGGAAGTCGCCCCACATACTGATTCCGCCAAGTCTCAGCCTGGAGCAGTTTGAGCTGGTAGCCGTGCATGAATTGGCCCATATTGGAAGACTGGATTGGTTGACCAACCTGTTTTCACACTTGGTGGGAGCCATATTCTTTTTCCATCCGCTCTACCATTTACTCAGCCGTCAGCTGGCTGAAATGCGGGAGCAGATCTGTGATGACTGGGTGATTCGATTGACGGGAGCGCGTAAAAACTATGCTCAGTGTTTGCTGGATCTGAATTGCGACCATGCCCCGTCCATACCTCTGGCTTTAGCACTGAACCAACCATCGCAATTGCAAGCTCGCATTGGTTCCATACTGAAAACCAATCGTCGGCTGGATCTGCAACCGAAGCCACGCTTTCTGTTGATGGCTACAGCCGTACTGTTGACAAGCCTGCCCTTGCTAGCCATGGCGCAGTTGGTTCCGCTCCGAACGGTCCAACTCTCACTGTTCTCTCAAACAGCTAACACATCAGAAGATGGTGATAGTAACAATTTAAGCGCACCTGCCGTTGAAGGGACCTATAATCTAGTGATTGATAGGTCTAAGAAGAAGAGAATCGAGGGTTATGGCAAGGCGGAAGCCGAAATCATGAAAGCGACCAAAGCCGGCAGGATTACCAAGAAACAGGCTGGCGAAAGACTTGAAAGTCTAAGACGACGACTTCGGGCAGAAGAAGACGATGACCTAGACCAAGACAAACGCAAGATCTGGTACAAAAAAGCGGAAGCCGAAATCGTGGCAGCAGCCAAAGCCGGTAGGATTACCAGAAGAGAAGCTGGCACCAGACTTGAAGCCTTGAAGGAGAAGCTTTGGGGCGATGACGACAAAGATGGGTACTACGACAAAGCGGAAGCCGAAATCGTAGAAGCAGCCAAAGCTGGTAAAATAAACAAGCAAGAGGAAGCCAGAGATTGGCTTGACTATTTACGAAATGCTTCAGCAGAAGTAAGGTAGGAGAGCTATAAACGAAGAAAAGTTTAGGCATTTACCAGCCGAAGCACAACGAGTTATCATAGAAGCAATAGTCAAAGTCAACAAAACAAACAAGAAAGAAGCTGAAATCATGAAGATCGAAGCAATGGTCAAAGCCGGCAGGATTACTAAGAAACAGGCTGACGCCAAACTGGAATTCTTGAATAAGGCAAAGCTAAAATCCTAAACAGTAGGTAAGGTCTTAGTTTTTTTACTCTCCACTACCTCAACCTAACAAGTCAGTATGTATAATCTATCTCAACAGGAAATTAAGCAATGAAGTACAAATTTTTTCCCCAGTGTTTGATGTTGATTACATTCTTATCCTTCCACATAATTGGCCATACCCGTATTCTCTTCGTATCGGATAGAGATTGGAACTCAGAGATCTATGTCATGGATATCGATGGCAATAATCCTCGTAACCTAACTAACAATCCGAAAACAGATATTAATCCATCTTGGTCTTCTGATAAACAACAGATTGTATTTCAAAGAAGTTCGAATGCTAAAGGAGGTGGTAAGGATAAAAAAGGAGGTGGAAACAATGACATATATGTGATGGATAAAGAGGGTAAGAACCTACGTCAGTTAACCGATCATCCCAGTGATGATCGCCATCCAACATGGTCACCTGATGGCAAACAGATTGCCTTTATCTCCAATCGAGATGGAGGTAAAGCATCGGCAATTTATGTAATGGATACCGTAGGTGATAATTTACGTCGACTAACCAACGATGTTAAATTCACTTGGATCGACTCACCTGACTGGTCACCTGACGGGAAACAAATTGTCTTTACTTCAATAGTTATCGATAAGGATGCAAAGGGGAAAAGCAGTGAAATCTACGTCATAAATGTGGACGGAAAAAACCCACGTCAGGTGGCTAAGAATCCTAAATTAACTTGGACAGAATCACCTAAGTGGTCACCTGATGGCAGACAGTTCGTTTTCACTGGACAGGCAGGAATTAAGGGAGAAAACATATACCTGATAGATGTCAATGGCAAAAACCTACGTCAATTGACCAATAATTTAGATGGTAATAGTGAGCCCGTTTGGTCACCAAATGGCAGACAAATTATCTTTAGTTCCGACCGCACAGGAAACTATGAAGTCTACATGATGGATAGTAATGGGGAAAACCTCCGTAACCTGACCAATCATCCCGCACCCGACTATCAACCCAGTTGGTTTACCCCTTCAATCCTTTCAGTCTCACCTGCTGATAACCTCAGAACCCATGCCTGGGGGCAAGTCAAGAAAACCACCAATCTAGTAGATGATTAAGAAATAGTGATCCTCTGGTTTCTGGGCCAACTAAGAAACCTCAAATTACTAAAAATAAGGTGTAAGAACAAATTTCAAATCCAGTAAAAATGGAGTTGCCCATGCCCGATAAACCGGATCAAATCTTAGTGGAACAGAGCCAAGCTGGGTATTCAGAGGCTTTTGGTTTGTTGGCCAAAAAGTATCAGCGCAAAGTTTATGAGATCGCTTATCGTTTTACCCAAAACGTGGATGAAGCTAGCGATCTGTCGCAGGAGGTTTTCATCAAAGCCTACCGTGCCTTACCAAACTTCGAAAGCTCATCCAAGTTTTATACCTGGCTATACCGAATCGCCTATAATGCTGGTATTGACTACACAAGACGACGAAAGAATCGTCCAGAACATTTGTTTCCGGATGAGTTCCCGAACGATCAGCAGTTACTTCACCCGCGAGTGACTGATGATCAAGTCGTCAGCACAACGGAAGCCAGTGAAATACAAGACCAGATCAAACAGGCCATTGAAAAACTTCCACTCCGACAACGGCAGGTATTTGTGCTTCGATATTATCAGGATTTGCCGCTGCGAGAAATCGGGGATATTCTGGGATTACGAATTGGAACAGTAAAAGCACAACTTTTCAACAGCATTCGAAAATTGCGACAGCTACTGGCCGACTATGTTCAAGCCTAAACCGGTGAAGATCAGCATTCAAAATTAGCATATCAGTTATTGAAAATGGGAAGATTGAGATGAAAAAGATAATGGGGATTTTGCTCCTTTTTGGATTAATCGCCGCGCATAAAAGTGAAGGACAACCAAAAACACAGGTGGCAGATTGGTCATACTACCAGAGCATTATCGACTATAACCTGTTTCGCCCTCTTGGCTGGCGACCGTCGGATACTAGCCCAAAATATGAATTAATCGCCACCAAGATTCTGTCTAAGGGCTCTTCAAAAGCCCTGATTAAAGAGACTCGTTCCAACCAAACCTATTATGTTGGTATTGGTGATCAAATCCAAGGAGCCAAGGTGGAGAATATCGGGGATAATCAGGTCAGCTTGAATAGCGGTGGCAAACCAATTTCGCTATTAGGCGGAGGACTTCAGTTTCTGAATTCAGGTAAGGGGCAACGAGGTAACCGAGGAAGAAGCGGTAGAGGAGAAGAGGCTAAAGAAGGCTCTAGAGGCCGTGGCCAAGGAAAAAGCGATCGGGGCAAACGAAGCCGAGGCAAAAATGGAAAAGGAGGAGGTAAGGAACGCGGCAAAAACAGTAGCAGTAAAGGCAGCGTTCAAGCAGAAGCAAAAGGGTGGATTGACTGGGCAGAAAATGCTTCCGATGAAGAACGCCGAGCTGCGTTGGATAGTGACAAATTCAGAAATTTATCACCAGAAGTACAGGAAGCTATAAAAGAGGGAATAGATGACTGATATGGCGGAAGGGGCTAAATGCCTCATTTTTTGGTTTTGTGTATTACGGGGACACAGCAGGGAAAGCAAAGGCCATATCCACAATCCGCACGCTATCATTCTTCATCTGACGGGCATGGAATTACCAGAAATTGACCTACAGATATCAAGGGCATGATTTTCGACTGACAGATGTTCATGAAAATGTCGTGCATGACCGGAAATAGCTGACCAAACACCTAATATCATAAGTAGTAAGGAACCATCAAGGCACACTTGTTTAACGTTGTCCACAGTTTGCAACAGAAGTTGGCCGATTATTACATGTCAGTTTAATTGATAAGGTAAAGGAAAAAGTGAAATGAAAAAGCCAGTGTTGATATTAGTAACTTGTTGTTACTTTCTGGCAACTAATACTGGAGCTGAATACTGGAACCAGTTTCGTGGCCCAAATGGAGATGGCAAATCTCAAGCCCAAAACCTTCCCATCGAATTTTCCGAGAGTAAGAATGTGCGTTGGAAAACGCCAATCCACGACAAAGGTTGGTCTTCACCTGTAGTATGGGGAAACCAGATATGGCTCACTACGGCGCGCGAGGATGGAACGGAACTATTCGCCATTTGCATCAACATGAAAAGCGGCAAAGTTGTTCATGACATCAAGGTTTTCGACGAGGCAAAGCCACAATCAGAATATCCGGGTTTGAATAGCCACGCCTCTCCCACTCCAGTCGTAGAAGAGGGGCGTATCTATGTCCACTTTGGCACTTACGGTACCGCTTGCCTGGACACCCAAACGGGAAAGAAATTGTGGGAGCGTCGTGATTTGAAATGCGACCATCGTGTTCGCCCAGCTTCGTCTCCAATTATTGATGATGATTTACTGTTCTTAGTTTACGACGGGGTTGATGTTCAGTTTATCGTCGCCTTGGAAAAAGAGAGCGGCCAAACCCGTTGGTTAGAGAATCGGAAGGTGAAAAACGACTTGGCTAAAGTTCTCACGGTTGACGGTGTCAAAGATGTTGAAAAGACCTTAAAAGAGAAACCGAACGATAACCGAAAATCCTATGCCACCCCCACCATTATTGAACACAACGGCCAAAAGCAGTTGATTAGTCCGGCGGCTGAAGCCACTTTCTCCTATGATCCCCAAACAGGGAAAGAATTGTGGCGGGTGCGTCATCAGGGTTGGGGTTGGAACGTGGCTTGCCGACCGATTTATGATAACGGTCTGGTCTTTTTAACAACCGGAGTGGCCAAAATTTTATTGGCTGTTGATCCTTCTGGTAGCGGAGATGTAACCAATAGCCATGTTGTTTGGAGTAACCGACGAGGTAGTCCTGAAATACCGTCTCCACTAATTGTAAACGATTTGATATTCTTTACCAATGAAGGTGGTGTGGTGTCTTGCCTAGAAGCCAAAACCGGGAATCAGATATGGAAAGGACGGATTGGCGGCAACCATTGGGCGTCTCCTGTTTACGCCGATGAGAAAATTTATTTCTTTAACCAGGAAGGAGACATCGCGGTGGTTTCCGCCAGTCGAGAGTTTCAGCTGTTGGCTGATAATGTTTTGAATGCCAGTTTTATCGCTTCACCGGCAATAGTGGGCAATGCCATAATTCTACGCTCGACCTCCCATCTTTACCACCTGGCCAATGGTTTCGAGCGAACTGTTCCCAAAGATGAAGCCAAAGTCGTTTCCAAAAAGCAAGGGAAAGAAAATGGGAAAGGAGAGGGTAAGAAACGCGGCAAACACAGTAGCAGTAAAGGCAGCGTTCAAGCAGAAGCAAAAGGTTGGATTGACTGGGCAGAAAATGCTTCCGATGAAGAACGCCGAGCTGCGTTGGAAGTACAGAAAGCTATAAAAGAGGGAATAGATGACTGATATGGCGGATAGGGGCTAAGCTGTATTTAAGTTAAAACTTACTGTACAAGCAGACAAAACTAGGAGGAAGTATGACTAACACATCATCTGATGCAGAAACCTCTTTTCAGCAAGATGTGGAAGTATTAAGTCCCTCAACCCTAAATCTCGCCATAAAATCGCATTATACTTTACAATTGCAATACTACCAAAACAAGTGTGGAGGGAAACACCATGTATCTGTGTAAAATCAACTTGATTAATCTGTTTGTAATATCGTTGTTCCTCATAGTGTTGCTACTACCCGCACAAGCGGCGGACATCACAGTGGGGTTATTGTCGGCAGACAAAGCGCTTGGTGAAGTTGCTAACGCCGCTTATGATTGGGCTGCTCAAGATTTCAAGGCGGCGATGCTTATTGTTGATAAAACGGGTAATTTCACTACTAATGGGACAAAACAACATTTGGATCAATTTGCTGTGTTATGGTTGTTTTATTCAGAAACAGATAAGTTGCCCGATGCCTTTCTATCGGACACCACAATGAAAAGGGTTATTGGCTACTTAGAGGCAGGCGGCACCCTATTTCTGTCTGCACTGGGATTGCATTATGTTGCTGATCTTGGAATTGAAGAGAATGGTGACCCGCGAGTTTTCCAACCTCTGGGAAAAGACCCTCCTAAAATTGGGGTTACTCCAACAGCTGAAGGCAAAAAACATCCAGTCTTTAAAGGGTTTGATACCTCAGGTCCGATAAACCTGACTAGCAAACAGCAAGCCGGTTTCACTTCAGATTTTCACAATTTTGGAGGTAAGCCACCCGGAGGTGTTATCCTTGCAACAAAAACCCGTGGTGGTGGGGCAGGCGCAGGTGAACGTCCGATGATTGAATATGAGGTTAACAAAGGAAAGATTCTCACGCTGGGTCATCATAATGGCGTCTATACCGACAAAAAATCAAAAGAGGGTGATAACCTGAGGAAGCTGACGAA
>JYMV01021297.1_pt1 | contig 22770 bp, 21 predicted proteins | sample 338911 | NCBI WGS metagenome assembly JYMV01 (sample SAMN03354496, study PRJNA234377) | hydrothermal vent metagenome | biome: Deep sea; feature: Hydrothermal plumes at the Eastern Lau Spreading Center, Western Pacific Ocean; material: Seawater | place: Tonga | collected 2009 | depth 2000 m m
CCTATAACTTCCGCTTGGACTTTTTGTTTTCCTTTTGCTTGTAACGTGAAGGTAACGCTATTCTTTTGGGAAAAGACAATATTTTTGTTACTATCGGGTACTTGGTGGTGGATGCGCATACCATCACCTTACAAGCAAAAGGAAAACAAAAAGTCCAAGCGGAAGTTATAGGGTATAACCATGAATCAGGCTTGGCATTAATCCATACTCTTTCCGCCCTAGATATCCCCTTTATAAAGCAGGGTACTGCAGACGATTTAGAAGAAAATGAACCAGTAATAATAGCACCGTACGGTGGAGTTGATCATGCTATTAGTGCGTGTGTTGTATCACGTCGAGAATTTGCCGGTTCTTGGGAATATCTTCTCGATCGGGCCATTTTCACATCCCCGATCCATCCCAATTGGAGCGGCGCAGCTTTAATACGACGAAATGGCACATTATGCGGTGTCGGGTCACTATGGATTAATGACGCAGAAGAGGGAAAAAGTGATAGCCCGGGAAATTTGTTTGTTCCAATCGACCTTCTTGAACCTATCTACGATGATATGGTGAGCTCCGGATTAGCTCAAGGACCCTATCGACCATGGCTCGGGATGTACACCGCAGAGGCGATGAACAGTTTATTTGTTTCCGGCGTAATTCCGGACGCTCCAGCGGATTTAGCTGGTGTTGAGGTTGGCGACGTTATTGCTGGATTAGAGGATGAACCCGTCGACTCCTTGTCAGGTATGTATCGGAAACTCTGGTCTTTGGGAAATGCCGGCATCACAGTCATGCTTAATATAAAACGCGACGGTGAGGATATGGATGTATCTGTAAAATCGGATAGCCGCTATAACCTGATGTCAAAACGCAGCAACCATTAAATTTAAAATTAAGTTGGATAAGCGTCTAACGAAGGAGTATTGCTTCGCCACAATTGTCTAATAATTCTCACCAGATTATATTTTGAAATGTCCCCACTTGGCGAGCAGATATCAAAGCGGCGTACCTTCGCAATTATTTCTCATCCCGACGCCGGTAAGACGACACTGACGGAGAAACTTTTACTATTCGGGGGTGCAATCCAGTTGGCGGGTGCAGTAAAAGCACGCGGTAAGGCCCGGCGTGCCCACTCCGATTGGATGAAGGTAGAAAGGGAACGAGGCATTTCTGTTACCTCCTCCGTGATGACGTATGAATATGATGGATACACATTCAACCTGCTTGATACTCCTGGACACGAAGATTTCAGCGAGGATACGTATCGCACATTAACCGCGGTTGACTCTGCCGTAATGGTAATAGACGCAGCAAAGGGTATCGAAAGCCAAACCTTAAAATTATTCGAAGTCTGTCGATTGCGGGATGTCCCGATTATAACTTTTATCAACAAGATGGATAGAGAGAGCCGCGATCCTTTTGATCTTCTTGATGAAATTGAACAAACCCTAGCCCTCGACGTAACCCCGGCAAGCTGGCCCATAGGCATGGGACGAGAATTTAAGGGTTGTTACGACGTCCTAGGCAGGCGATTGCTTCTGATGCCTAAGGGACATGCCAGTGGTGCTTTGGAACAGACGAATGGTGAAGTCAAAGAGTTCAAGGGCTTAAATGATAGTAAACTGGATAACCTGCTTCCCCATGGCTTTAGCGATAAGCTAAGAGAAGAAGTGGAAATGATTAGAGGCCTCTGCCCAGAATTTAGCATTGCCCCATATAGGGAGGGACACTTGAGCCCGGTATTTTTTGGAAGCGCCATAAATAATTTTGGTGTCCTGGAATTACTGGAAGGGTTGGCCAAGTTGGCACCATCGCCAAGAGCCCAATCAGCCAAAACACGGGAGGTTCAGCCAGAAGAGGAAAAAGTCACTGGTTTTGTTTTCAAGATCCAAGCTAATATGGACCCTAGACACCGTGACCGGATTGCTTTTTTTAGACTTTCATCGGGCCATTTCAAGAAAGGCATGAAACTTTATCATGTCCGCAGTGGCAAACTAATCAACCTGCATAATCCCGTATTGTTTCTAGCCCAGGATAGGGAAACAGCAAATGAAGCGTGGCCAGGGGATATAATAGGGATCCCTAATCATGGCAATCTGCGCATCGGTGATACATTAACTCAAGGAGAGCGTATCCAATTCGCTGGAATTCCTATTTTCGCACCGGAACTCCTTCAGTCTGTCCGCCCGGAGGATCCGATGCGCGCCAAACACCTTGGTAGAGCGCTGAAGCAAATGGCCGAGGAGGGAGCAGCCCGTGTCTTTAAACCAAGATCTGGAGCAGATTGGATTGTTGGAGTTGTAGGCTCTTTGCAGTTTGATGTGCTGGCTGACCGAATTCGAACAGAATATGAGGTCCCGGTTTTTTTTGAGGAAACGTCTTTATATACAGCACGATGGGTGGAAGCGGATGACAATTTAACTCTTAAAAGGTTCATTGACGACAACAGCGCCGCAATAGCCGAAGACCATGACCGGTCGCCAGTGTTTCTGGCGCGAAATGCCTGGCACTTGGATAAGGCAGCGGAAGAATGGCCAGACATCCGGTTTCTAAAAACTAAAGAGCAAACAAATTAGGGAAACTAAATAACCGGCAAAAAACATATCGAAAACTGCACCAACTAGACGATTTTAGAAACCTGGAGATCAATGTTGCCATTCATTTTGGACGACAGCCTTGCCAAGGATACAATACACCTGCTGGAATTACCCTTGTGTCGTTTTCTTTTAATGAATGATAGACGTTATCCATGGTTGATACTCGTTCCGCGGTACAATGACTTGTCAGAAATTCACGATCTGCGTGACAAGGATCAATCTACACTAATTTCCGAGGTCACAGCTGCAACACGGGCCCTTGAAAAACTCTTCCAACCGGAAAAGATCAATGTCGCTGCGCTTGGAAATTTGGTTTCACAGCTCCATATTCATGTCATTGCCAGGTTCGAGGAGGATGAAGCATGGCCCAATCCAGTCTGGGGTATTGGCAAAAACGTGATTTATCCCAAGAACGAAGTAAAACCCTTAGTTAATCAATTAACCACCGCACTATTAGCCTGATTGATTCATTCAAAAATAATTACAGATTGGTCTTCGGAATATAACTTATCAATTAGGTCTGCACGACGAGCTAAGACGGCTCGTTGGTTAAGGTACCCTTTATCGGTGATCTCTCCAGCGTCGATACTAGGGGGTTCCTCCATCATGAGAGCTCTGGAAATGCGGGTGCTACTAGCGGGATTATCCATGTTATAGTTCTTTATAGCTGCCTTTAGTGGATCCTGAACATTTCCCATTTGAATTAATTCTGCCAGAGAAACTTCTTCTTTCAAATTGCGACATAACATTCGGCACCCGGCTACATTTGGAAAAATCAAAAGACCTAATGCTTCTCGATCATGTCCAGTAATGACAGCATCCTGAATAATATTTGGAGACGCGGAAACAACTTCAGTTCTTAAACCACCAACAAACACCCACGTACCGGAAGATAATTTAAAATTCTCGGACACCCGCCCATCAAATATAATACCCTTTTTGGGGTCATTTTTATCTTCAAACTTAGCTGCATCTCCAATACAGTAAAAACCATCTTCATCAAATGCGTCCTCTGTTAGGTCGTCCCTTTTCCAATAACCGGGAGTGACATTTGGGCCTCGAACTCTAATTTCCAGTTTTTCCTCATTGGGAACCAGCTTGAGTTCCGTTCCAGGAATGGGTAGCCCTATAACGCCAGCCTTTTGAATAGGCCAATACACCTGTGTACAATCAGGTGACGTCTCGGTTGCGCCCCAACCGGCCAACATCATCACGCGCTTGCCAATAACCGATTCTGACTGCTGTTCCAACCTTTCCCAAGCGTTCTGGGTGAGGGCAGCAGCGGCATAAAACAATATATCCATGTCACCAAAAAAAGACTGACGAAGTTCCTCATCTTTCTCTAAATAGGGCAGAAGCATGTCGTAGCCCCGAGGGACATTGTAATAGATTGTAGGTGATATTTCCTTCAGATTAGCTACCGTCTGCTCAATCAAACCAGTTGCAGGCTTCCCGCTGTCGACGTAGATCGTACCACCATTACACAGCATCATGTTAAGATTATGATTACCTCCAAAGGTATGGTTCCAGGGAAGCCAATCCACGGTTACCGGAGGTCGTTCTTTCAAGAAGGTCCAGACTTGTGACATAGCAACTTGGTTTGAACACAACATACGCTGGGTATTAATTACCCCCTTTGGTTGACCGGTGGAACCTGACGTAAATAGGATCTTGGCGACTGTGTCTGGCCCAACTTTAGAGAACGCCTCATCCACAGACTCTCTAGGAGAGACTGAGGCTAAAGTGTCAAAGGATGTTACTTCAATTCCGTCAGGAGGGCTTGTACTTACCACAATTTCGGCATCACCAAACTCTACTGATGAAAGTGCATGGCTAAACTTGGTACCATCTTGGGCGAATACCAAACCAGGTTTCACCAATTTGATTATAAATCTAAGTTTTCCAAAATCCTTGGACATTAATGAATAAGCCGGTGAGATTGGCACTACCGGAATACCCACGTGCATTGCTGCAAAGAGAAGGAGTGCATTGTCAATTCCGTTGTCGGAAAGTATGGCAACCGGCCGTTCCCCGGAGAGATTTCGATCCAATAATGCCTGCCCGATTGACTGAATCTGATCCAGAAACTCTTTATAGCTCAACTTACGCCATGAACCATCAGAACTTGCACGATCTGCAATAAATACTCTATCTGGTGTTTGATTAGCCCATTTGATAAGCCATTCGCTTTGGCTATCTGGATAACTATCAATGCTCCTAGGTGATCGTACAATTATGCTACCGTTGGCAATGGTCTCAATCTCTACCTCCGGATCCAGCATATTTACTAACTTTACTGAGGCATTTTTCATAGTCCCTCCCAATCGTACGGATTATTTATAACCCCAGTTCTCAATTCACGGAAAATAGACGTAACCTATGGCAACTATTTTTATAGCTGCCTATATAGACGTCAATCACTATCAGCATCATGTCCCGTCAAGACTATGGTGAGCACTCTGGCTACCCCCTCTAAGAGAGGTCAACCCATTAAACTATTTTGGAAACTTCATTATTAAACAGGTAAATATAGATGGTGGCGGCCACGATAACTTGAAGACGACTATCCCCAAGGGGGATATCAATTTAATTCGTTAACCCTGCAACTAAATATTAAACCTTAAGGTCGACTTTAACTACGGGTCCAATATGGACCCTCGCCCTGATAACTGTAAACTTCCACAAACTGAGAAACCAGGCATGAAAATTCGTAACATCGCAATCATCGCTCATGTAGACCACGGCAAAACTACACTGATTGATTGCCTCCTACACCAATCGGGGCTTTTTCGTGACAACCAGCAAGTAGCAGAGCGTGCTATGGACTCCAATGTTCTCGAACGAGAGCGGGGTATTACCATTCTCGCTAAGTGCACATCAGTCGATTGGAGCGGAACCCGGATCAACATAGTGGACACCCCGGGTCATGCCGACTTCGGTGGCGAAGTGGAGCGCATATTATCGATGGTCGATGGAGTTATGATATTAGTGGACGCGTCAGAAGGCCCTATGCCCCAAACCAAGTTTGTTTTGACAAAGGCCCTTAGCCTAAATCTTAACCCAATTGTAATTATTAATAAGGTTGACCGCAGCGATCAGCGCGCTGACCAGGTGCATGACGAAATATTTGACCTCTTCGTGGCCCTGAACGCTAACGAGAAACAGCTAGACTTTCCAACCCTGTTTGCGTCAGCCAAAAATGGCTGGGCTACAGCGGACCTAAATTCACCGTCTGAAGATATGGCGGCCTTATTTGATCTAATAGTCAAGCATGTCCCCCCTCCCAATGTTAACCCAGGTGGAGGATTTAGTCTTCTAGTAACCACACTTGAAACCGATCTTTATTTGGGGCGGGTTTTAACTGGTCGAATACAATCGGGAGAAGTTAGGCAGAACATGAGTATTAAGGCCTTAAACCGAGACAGCGTCAAAATAGAGGCCTCACGAATTACCAAACTCCTGCAATTTCGGGGCCTCGAACGATTGCCGGTCGAAGAAGCATATGCCGGCGATATCGTCGCCATCGCCGGTTTCCAAAATGCCACTGTATCAGACACCCTTTGTGATAATTCCATAACAAAAGCCTTGAAAGCCTTGCCCATAGATCCACCAACCCTTGCGATGACCTTCTCTATTAATGATTCACCTCTGGCCGGCACGGAAGGTAGTAAAGTCACGTCCAGAGAAATTTGGAACCGTTTAGAACGTGAAGCGGAGGGCAATGTAGCTCTACTCGTGAGTCGCACGGAGGATATGAATGCATTTGAGGTTGCCGGTCGGGGCGAATTGCAGTTGGCCGTTCTCATTGAGACAATGCGCCGCGAAGGGTATGAGCTATCCATCAGTCGGCCACGCGTGATCTATAGACAAGACGAAAAGACGGGTGAACGTCTTGAACCAATTGAAGAATTGTTCATCGATGTTGATGAGGAATTTTCCGGGATTGTAGTTGCGAAAATTTCTGCTCGAAAAGGTGAACTCACAGAAATGCAACCGTCGGGCTCAGACAAAAGAAGACTAGGTTTTCTAGTCCCGTCGCGGGCACTTATCGGCTATCACGGTGAATTTATGACGGATACCCGTGGAACGGGGGTAATGAACCGTCTTTTTCATAGCTATGGTACTTACAAAGGGCCGATCAAAGGACGGGGTAAGGGTACTCTTATTTCGATGGCAGAAGGAAAAGCCGCCGCCTATGCGCTCTGGAATTTGGAGGAACGAGGCCTCCTATTCGTGGGACCTGGTGAAAAGATTTATGTGGGAATGATCATCGGCGAACATGCCAAAGGCCAAGACCTCGAAGTAAACCCTCTTAAAGCCAAGCAGCTAACTAACATTCGTGCTTCCGGCAAGGACGAAGCCGTAGACCTCACGACGCCCATCCACATGAACCTCGACAAATCTCTTGCCTATATCGGCAACGACGAGTTGGTAGAAGTCACACCAACCTCAATTCGTCTCCGCAAACGCTTTCTTGATCCGCACGACAGGAAGCGGCAATTAAAACAAGTCGAAGCCACTCATCCATAAGAGGATAAATTACTTTTGATAAGGTAAACGATCTTATATTTTCCGCCTTTAGCCGATACCATCCTGTAGTTTAGTACATACAGGACATTTCACTAAATAATGATGTATTTTCTAAATCTTTTTACTACGGCGCATATTTACCTGTTAGTTGCGGCGCATGCGGTGGTTCCAACCCTTTTTCCATCCTTTTAAGCCGTGTAGTTCTTTCCCAAGTACGTTTAAGATCATCCCTTATATTGATCTTAAGTCTACCAAGACCTTCGCATTCCAGCTCCACCACATCCCCATCATGGAACGGATTGAGTCCCCCGTGATTGGTTCCGGTCGCAATAATATCCCCTGGCTCCAGGGCGTGCACGTGGCTTATCCATTCAATACAACGCGTAATGCTATGAGCCATGTCGTCAGTATTGAAATCCTGCATAAGGTTACCATTTACCCAAAGCTTAATGGGAAGGCTCTGTGGATCGGAAATCTCTTCCTTGGTGACGAGATAAGGTCCTATGGGAGTAAACGTTTCGCGCGCTTTCATCTGAAAAAATACATTTCCCGCCGGCGGTAAACCTCTTGCAGAGCCATCGATTAAATTGATATAGCCGAACACATAATCCATCGCCTCGGCTTCACTTACCTGATAACAACGCCTTCCTATAACAACCCCCAGTTCTGCCTCTCCCTCAAAAACGGTCGCCGGAATATCTTGAAGAACCATCGTATCATCGGGCCCAATAATGCTGTTTGGAGCTTTTGTAAAAGCATTAATGGGCGCCGGTTCAGATCGCGTGCCGTCCTCCATGTAATTTACCGCCATGCAATCTATATTAATAGGCCTTGGTAATGGTGGTCGGATGCGGACACCATCCAAGGGAACCCCATCTCCAGAGGCAGCAACCGCTTCAAATACAGAACGATAGTTTTCAAAATTCTCGATCAAGCCATTTATCAGGTCGTGGGGCCCCACCATTGGTATATCCGTTACCTTATCGGAAACATCCACTACCTGATCACCACTTAACACCCCAAGTCTGAAATCATCAAAAAAGATAATTTTCACAAGTAATCTCCAATTTTCTTGTTGAGCCTAACAATCTATATTTTTTCTGTAAAAAGAGTTTGTTACAAGCCCCAATACAGTGTTCTTTCCTTTCGCAATTTAATTCAGCAGCTCAAAATAATGGTAGGTAAAAAATGGACCTCAATTTAAAAAATAAATACGCTCTGATTACAGGCGCCTCAAAAGGTATCGGTCTGGCAGTAGCAAAATCTCTCGCCGGGGAAGGTTGCCATCTCCATTTAGCCGCCCGAAACGAAGATAGTTTGGTAACGGCAGCAAATGATATTACAAACAGCTACGACGTTAAGGTGCATATACACGTTGCCGATCTCAGCGCAGCTAAGGATAGAACCAAGCTTGCGAATGACTGCAGAAATATTGATATTTTGATAAACAATGCAGGTTCAATTCCCAGAGGGGGACTAGAGGAATTTGATGACGAACGGCTCCGTGACGCCTGGGAGCTTAAATTATTTGGATATATCCACCTGACCAGAGAATTATATGCATTAATGAAGGCGAGATGCTCCGGCGTAGTTATCAACGTAATCGGTAGTGCAGCGGATAATCCAAGTTATAATTATATAGCGGGTAGTATGGCAAATGTGGCGTTGGCAAACTTCACCATCGCGCTTGGTAGAGAAAGTCAGAACTATGGAGTACGGGTTGTTGCAATACACCCGTCAATCACTAAGACAGAGCGGATGATAGCGCACCACGAAAAACTTGCCGAAATGCAATTTGGCGATAAAAGTCGATGGCAAGACGTCTTGCCAGAAATGCCATTTGGACGCCCTACAGAGCCATATGAAGTAGCTGATATGGTAACGTTTTTTGCGTCAAGCCGTGCAAGTTATACCTCAGGTGTGGTCGTGAGCGTAACGAATGGTCTATAGCAGTTTCGCAAGATTTTGCATCACAACCAGAAAAGAAGTTTTGTCTTTATCATCGCCTACCTGGTGTTCTAACAAGAACTCTTAGCCCCATGTTAATGAAATTTTCTGCTAAGAAGATATTACCTCGATGGGGGTGACACTATCAGTCATCCAAGTTTCATCGAATTCGTTGTCCCTCTGTTTTGTCAGTAAAAAACGAAACCCGACGAACTTCCCTGAGACAACTTTTATAATCACATCAATGCTGGCACTGTCGCCTTTTATTCTAATCTTCTCATAAACAGCGCCGAGATGGTCAACCATTTGACCATAAACCGGCCCCGAGACCATGTTGACGAAACGTTCTATTGGTCCGGTAACGTTCTTATTGGCAGGAGAAGCAAAATTAAATGTTACTGCAATGCCACGATTTTTGCTTGGCTCATCATTTTTCTGTAATGCGTTCATAACAATTTTGACCACATCTAAGGGAGAAAGAGAAGGATGGGGAGCGGTTCTTGATAAATCGCTTCCTGCGGCCGTTGATGCTATGCAAACGGCAACCAGAATGAACGTAAATTTTTGTAACATTAAAATTTTCCACTACGTGATTCAAAACCCAGCTATGGAGTTAAAATCCGTTTTTAAACTTTCTATTATGCAATTAGAACCAGAAAATAGTCAGAAGAATGTATTTGTCACCCAGTTAGGACGGTTAATAACACTTCACACAAAAGTTGTTACAAGGGTGTGAGGATCAATTATCAAAACAATATTATGCTTCAATCTTCAACAATTAGGCACAATAATTATAAATCCAGTGGGTCTAGATCAAGGTGGGGCGCAGTCCAGACATAGAGGATTGGAGGGAGAAATCTCCAGACGTTTAATTTCGATTTGTTCACCGCAACGGTTACAAAAGCCAAATTCTCCATCTCCTATTCGTTGCAACGCTGCGTTAATTCTTAGTAACTCAAATTCACGACGTCGTCCCTGCTCCAACGCCATTTCTTGCACCTGGATAGCATCCATCCTGGACAAGCGGCCTTGCTGAGTTTGATCAAGCTCAACCGGCTTTCGTCCCTCTTTGGTAAGGGTTTCCAAATATTGGAGTTCATCCCGGGCAGCCTCTAACCTTTTTTTAAACTTTTTAAAATCAATCTTGTGTGGAGGCGCCATGTCAATATTAGTATAACATAAAAGTAAATTATTGGATCAAAATTTCCAACACAACTTAAAGGTGTGAAGACAATACACTCTTGGAAAATTTGAATATAATCACACCCACGGGGAGCCTGATTTAGTCTTTTAATCGCCCATCCTAGTTGATTTAGGGACAATTCATGGACTTTCTCTAAACTGCGATTAGACTGCATTAATTTGTTTTCAAAGTATGCTGCGTACCTTAGGATTGCTCGGGATACAAAGTTTTCTCTAGGAGGCAAACATGATCAAAGCAACTGACTTGGCGTATGGTCGCTTAGGGGCACCTGATTTAGATAGAATGGAAGAATTTCTGGTTAATTTTGGCATGGTGCGAGCCGATCGGACCAAAAAAGCCCTTTATATGCGAGGTACTGATGGCGATCATCATCACATCCATGTCACGGAACTCGGTGAACCTACTCACATCGGCTTAGCTTGGTGGGCCAGTAGTGAAGAGGATCTAGAAATAATTTCTAAAGCACCCGGCGCTAGCGAAATTCATGAAATAGACGAACCGGGCGGTGGAAAACGGGTCAATCTCACGGATCCCGATGGACGTATCATAGAGGTCATCTATGGAATGGAAACTGTTGATGATTTGGATGTCCGCGATGTTGCGATTAACACAGGGAACGATAAATATAAACGAACGGAAATACAGAGATTATCAATGAACCCTGGCCAACCGTCCCAAGTTAAACGAAGTGCACACGCCGTTGTAAAAACTGCTGACTTGAATAAATTCAATGAGTGGTATCAATCCACGCTTGGCCTGATAATGACTGATTCGATTATGGATTTTGAGGACGAGACCAAGGATATGATGACATTTAATCATATTGATGCCGGGGACAATTATGTAGATCATCACGTGTTGTTGGCAATCCAAAGTGATCACGCAGAGTTTAATCATCTTTCGTTTGAGGCCTCCGACTTCGATGATGTTCAAACTGGACATTATTGGCTCAAGTCAAAAGGATATAAGCACGCTTGGGGAATTGGCCGTCATATGCTCGGGAGCCAGGTATTTGATTATTGGCGTGACCCGTGGGGACGAATTCATGAACATTGGACCGACAGTGACTTGGTCAACAATGCACATGAGCCACAAAGATGGGCTCCCCCTGAAGGACTAAACAATCAATGGGGCCCAGATTTTCCAGAATCATTTGTAGATGATCCACACGTCCATGCTCTTTGATTGGCCAGCATATTGAATAAAACCTAAAATTGCGTGTTGTCGACGGGTTAATTGGTCCTAGATGAGCGTTATTGATATTCATACCCACATGTTCGGCTACGACTGGCTTGATATGTTGAAAAAGCATGGAGCCCCCAACTACGCCTCCGCATCTATGGAAGATGGCAGAAACTATTTGATGGAGATGGGGTCTCCTGCATGTGCATTCGAAGAGGAGGCATTCGACTACGATAAACGCATAAAAATGATGGACAATTCGGGAATTGACCTTGCAATTGTTTCGCTTACCTCTCCCAACGTTCAGTGGGGGGGGCAAAATATTAGCAGTGAAACTGCTAGGCTCTCGAATAATGAGATGGCCGCGGGCCAAACGGCTTACCCGGATCGCATCCGCTGGTTTGCTTCTTTGCCTTGGGAATATCCGGATGCCGCTCTCGAGGAACTTGAACGGGCACTTGATATTGGTGCCGTGGGAGTTTTCGCAACCGCCCATATTGGTGAGAGAGACCTTATAGATCCCTTATTCTCAACTGTATGGCAAAAAATTGATGAGAGGGAACTCCCCGTTCTTTTGCATCCGACCGCACCGTACGGCTCCAAACAGGTTAACTTTGCCAAAGAGCGCATCCTCATGCCTGTAGCTGGTTTCATGTATGATACGACGTTAGCAGTTTCTCGAATGGCCCTAAATGGGTTTTTTGAGCGATACACCAAGTTAAAACTTATCGCATCGCACGGTGGAGGTTACCTACCCTTTATACATGGTCGGATAGATGTTTTTTTTAACGAGGAAACACTCGTGAAAATGCCTCTAACAATGAAACCGAGCGAATACCTAGAAGAACGTATCTACTATGATGCAATAGTCTACGACAAAGGAGCTCTGGATTTAGTAATTCAGGTTGCCGGTCCGGAAAAAGTAATGTTTGGCACTGACCAACCCATGCCAAATGATGTACCCAAACTCAAAGGCATTATTGGATCTCGCTCTTCAAATGAACGTGACGACATTTTGAGCAGAAATGCCCAACGGATTTTCAATTTATAAAAGTCAATAATCCGAAACCAGGTTCAAGCCGTAACACTCACTCCCCCTGTTTTAGCGGAAAATATGTTGTAACGTTATCAGAAAATCATTTGGTAAAAACATCCCAGACTAATTTCATTTCAATTGCAATCAAGATAATCAGGACAAGTCTATTAGAGGAAGATCGCGATATACGACCTGACACCTTCATCCCAGCATACTGAAAAATAAATAATGGAATTAATGCCAGTAGCCCCTGCCGCAAATGCTCCAAAGTAAACATACCGAAAATCAACATTCCAAAGACTTGAATTGTATTGAAAATGCCAAACAACAGGCCGTTGTAAAGCAAGAAACTCTCTCTACTTAAACGAAGAGAATAGAGAAGCGGTGAATAAATTGGTTGGGAAGCACCGGCAGAACCCTGAATAAACCCCCCCAAAATGCTTACAGCAGGTGTAACAATTTTGTTAGTTAGGCCTGAAAGTTTAAATTCTGGTTTCAACCATATAAGAATTAAGAAGATTCCCAGAAACCCGGCAAGTAAAACACCTGTTAGTTCTCTATCTGCAAAACTCAAAAACCATACACCGATAAATACAGCGACAGCAGAAGGAATAATTAACTCTAAGTGCAGTGGCGTCTCTTTAATTTTGGATCGATTTGCGTAGATCAGCCAAAGATTAGAAATAATATTAGGGATTTGTATTACTACAACCGCGTGTTCTACGCCCAAAAATATGGACATAAATGGCACTGCCACAAGTGGAAGCCCAGCACCGGCAAAACTTTTCACGATAGCACCTAAGCCTAATCCAATAAAGATAACGCTAAGTGCAAAGGGATCCAACGGCATAAAATAAATTAAGGGAAAACTCAATTCTCAGATTAAAGATTGAGTTTGCACCATCTAAACCTTTCCAAGTGCCTGGAGGATCGTTTCAGGGGTCATGGGTTGGTCCGTGACATAGGAGTTAAAGGGACGCAGAGCATCATTCACGGCGTTCATCAAGGCCGCCGGAGCTGCGCCGGTCCCGGATTCGCCAACACCCTTCGCTCCAAGTTCAGAAAGACTGGTCGGGGTCTCGATGTGGTAGACATTTATATCTGGCATTTCACCGGCCATTGGTGTGAGATAATCAGCGAGTGTTCCATTCTGTAATTGCGCCGTTTCATTATAAACGCATTCTTCATACAACGCTCCACCAATACCCTGAACGCAACCTCCCCTTACCTGCTCGTCCGCCAGTTGAGGACTTATTACACGGCCGCAATCCTCGACTACCCAGTGATTGAGGAGTTTGATAAAACCCGTATCTGTGTCGACCTCGACGTAGGCACCCTGGATGCCGTTGGTAAAAATGTAAAGCGCATCATGAAGACGAAAGCGGTATGTTGCGGATAGTGTTGGCTGGATATGGTTTGGCAATTCCGCAACCTGAAAATGTCCAATCCGCCCAATCTCCGAAAGCGAAATCCGAAATGTTTCATCCGCTTTATTCACAACATTACCATTTACTATATCGAGAGTATTTGCTTCAGCTTGTAAGAGCGCACCGGCAATTGAAAGTATTTCACTTCGAAGAAGAAGAGCCGCCTGATATGTGGCTTCACCACCAATTGCTGTTGCACGAGACGCATATGTGCCGCCACCGTAGGGTACAGCGTCTGTATCGCCTTCAATCACGCGAACACTTTCAATGGGAATACCCATAGCCGAAGCTGCAATCTGACCCATTACAGTGTCTACACCCTGGCCCTGATCTGTAACTCCAACCAAACAGATCACGCCACCTGACGGCTCAAGTTTGATTGTGCAAGCATCCTGAGATGCTATAGGTGCGCCACCGGTACCATAATAGCCCGCTGGGCCTGGTGCGGTACCTTTAATAAATGCTGCTATGCCAATTCCGCGCTGAATACCTTCTTTACGAAATTTATCTTGCTCAAGCCGCAAGGCGTTGTAATTCATATTTTTTGCAAGTTGTTCCAGACATTGTTGGTGTGACATATCTTGCATATTTATGCCTGCAGCGCTTATTCGTGGATATTGATTGTCTTCCATTACGTTCAATCGACGAATTTCTAGCGCGTCAATACCACATGCCTCTGCCGCCCGATCAACCAGCGCCTCTCCGACTGAGTTACCAATTGGATGCCCCACTGCCCGGTATTGGGAGGTTGGCACCTTATTGAGGTACACAACTTCTGCCTTAGCTCGGTAATGTTTGTGCTTATATGGACCTCCTGTGATATTTAGTATTTGGTTTGCTTCGAAGACGCTGGTTCTTGGAAACTGAGAGTAAGCACCTGCCGCCGAGAGCACATCAATTTCCAGGGACTTTATCTCGCCCTCTTTGGAAACGGCAATTCGCCCCCAGACCCGATTTTCACGAGCGTGAATGTCAGTCAGAAAACTTTCCAACCTATCCGCAATGAATTTAACCGGGCGACCGAGTTTGATTGAGGCAGCGGTAGTAGCAACTTCGTCACCATAAGTGTGGATCTTAAGGCCGAAGGAACCTCCAATATCAGGTGCTATAATTCGTACTTTATGTTCGGCCACACCAAGTGTACGCGCAAAAACAGCCTGTATCATGTGTGGTACTTGGCTACTTGTATAAATTGTGAGGTGACCATCTGTTGGTTCGTAATCCGCCAGAAGTGCACGGGTTTCGAGGCTGACAGCAGTGTGACGGCCAAACTCAAATGTTTCTTCAATTACGACGTCTGCTTCGGCTACCGCCTTTTCAACATCTCCACAGTCTATGGTTTTTCGAAAAGCCAGATTATCGCCAAGTTCTGGATGAATTACTGAACTTTCGGCATCCAAAGCAGTTTCCTTATCTGCCGTGACAGGTAGTTCTTCATAGTCAATTACCACAAGCTCTGCAGCGTCTTCTGCAACTGCACGAGTAGAGGCAACTATCATAACAACAGGTTCACCTTGCCAACAGGCGCGTTCAACCGCCATGGGATACTGGGGTGCCGACTTCATGCCTTCAAAAGATGTTAGCGTTCCAATCCATGGACCTGTGCACATCTCTCGGAGTTCTTTACCCGTCATAATCAAGGCTACCTCCGGTTGTTGCCTTGCTTCATCAACATTAACAGCCAGGATTTTTGCATGTGCATACGGACTACGCACGAAGGCGGCGTGAAGCATTCGCGGTAAAGATATGTCGTCGGTATAACGACCCCGCCCAGCAACGGCACGTTTAGCACCTTCACGTGATAAGGACCTTCCAATATAACTATTAGGCCTGTCCAATAGATTTAACGATGGGTTTTTATCCACTAATCAATTATCTCCAAGCCTATCGTTGATTGTGGTTTCTACAGCGTCGACGATTGCGTGATAGCCTGTGCAACGGCAATAATTTCCTGAAATATGCTCCCTTATCTCTGCACGGCTACTCGGTTTTGATTTGCGCAATAGTTCAGCCAACGTCATCAGCATACCTGGTGTACAAAATCCACATTGAAGGGCATTACGGTCGACAAAATGTTTCTGAAGATCAGAAATCTCCCCCGTTTCCGTTAAACCTTCAATCGTCATAACATCGGTGCCATCCGCTTGAACCGCCAACATTAAGCATCCGCGAACAACCGATCCATCGACCCGGACTGAGCAAGCGCCGCAAATACCGTGCTCGCAACCCAAATGAGATCCCGTCAGACCAAGTTCAAGTCGAAGAAAATCTACTAAATGTTGGCGCACTTTGACTATTTTAGTGAGTATCTCACCGTTTACAGTGAGTGTTATTTCGCAGTTTTCTTCACTCATCTAGGGGCCTGCGCTTTTTCCAAAGCCAAATCAATTGCTCGACCGGTAAGAACTTTTTGCAAATGTAATTTCATTTTTGCACTACCCTGCAAATTAGTCATGGGATCTAAATCTTGCCCCAGTGTTTCAGCAATCAATTTACGGGTTTTATCGTCCCACGGAGTATTCGTAAGAACCGCCATCGTGTTCTTCGCCAAGGTTGGTTTTGTTTCACTACCAAAGTAAACCAACTTCGCAGTTTTAATTAATTGGTTTTCCAAAGTTCCTACAAATGCTAATCCCGCTATCGCATAATCTCCCTTCCGTTGCGAAAGCTCGACAAATGCCGACAACGCCGAGGGATCTTGTACGGGTATTTGAACCTCTATCAACAGTTCATCAGGTTTACGCTCAGTTTCATATAGTCCTAAAAAATATTCGTCAGCTATTATTTTTCTTATTCCTCTGACACTTTGGAGCACTAAAGTGCCGCCAAGCGCCAAGACGCATGCTGGCAGCTCTGCAGCCGGGTCTGCCAACGCAACGCTACCCCCAAATGTTCCGCGATTACGAACGGCAATATGTGCAACATGTGGAATTGCATCAGCAATCAATGGGAGATGCCTTTCAACTATCGGAGAACGGCCTACTTCTGAGTGGCGAGAGAGTGCACCAATGCAGACTATGTCGTCATTTAAGGAAATGCTGTTTAGTTCACTAAGATGATTTATATCAATTAATATTTTTGGGTTTGATAGTCGCATATTCAAAGTCGGCATAAGGCTTTGTCCACCAGCTAAAATTCGCCCTTCCTCGCCGTACTCATTTAGCAACATGAGTACCTGGTCTAACGACTCTCCCCTTGTATAGCTAAATTTTGGAGCTTTCACGGTCTCTCCGATTATCCTTGCCAACTCGCTCGCACTAGCTTGTTTAGATAGTCGTTTAATGCTCCCACCTAATCTTTTCCTTTGCAAGTGGTATGACAAAATAGGCTCGTGGCGCTGCCTTAACAAATAAAGTAAAGTAATTCATTTGTTTATAAATTTGTTTAGACTCAACCCAACGCCATGCCAGACAGTATTAGAAAAGAATTTCAAAGGGCGCTCGAATTCCAAAAGGCAGGCCGTCTAGACAATGCAGAAGATGCCTATCTGACAATACTTATAAAGCAACCCAACCATTCTAGCGCCTTACATAATATGGGTGTGATCCTTGCCCAGAAGCATAAACAACAAGAGGCAATTGGATATTTTGATCGTGCAATTGTCGCATTACCTGATTATGCGGAAGCATTTAATAACAAGGGTAGTGCGCTTTTGGCTCTTGGAAAAATTGATCAGGCGGTCGCCAGCTATAAGCAATCTCTTAAAATAAGGCCCGATTATTGGGAGGCTGAACTAAACCTAGCGAATACATTGATGAAAATGAACGAGCAACGAAAAGCGCTAGACGTTTATGCCAAACTACTAAAAATTGACCCTCATAATTACAGCGCAACATTTAATGCCGGATTGGCCAATTTAGCTTTGGGAAAATTGGATAACGCTCAACAGTGTTTTTTTAAAACGATGATAATGCGCCAATCTGAACAACATCCAATTTTTGACCAGAAATATTATTGCTACACCACAAAGGCCAAGTTGTTACACGATGTAGAACAATTCCGTTATTTGTCAAAAATTGGTTCAAATGAAATAGACTTTGATACCATTGCCGATAAATATGAGAAATTAATCTCTGAAATTAACTGGAAAAAAACGTCGCGGAGTATCGTAGAGCTTACTGAAAAAGAACAGCTTAGAATTGCAGAATCCTATAACCGATCTTTACACATATCTAATCTTCCCAAATTTTATAATGGGGTCGTTAATCCACTATTGGAAACCAAAAGAATTTCTCAACAATATAATAAATCCACACCTAACCTGGCCTACTTCGATCATTTTTTGACAAAAGATGCGCTTATAAACCTTCGCAAATTCATGCTAGGATCTACAATTTGGTATGATTTTTTCCACATAGACGGCCAACTGGCTGCCTACTTGGAGAACGGCTTGGCAAACCCGTTGCTCTACAAAATTGCTCATGACATAAAAACATTACTACCCGAAATATTTGGAAATTTACCTCTTACGCAAGTATGGGCATTTAAAAATTTGTATGGAAACCAAGGTATAGATCTTCATGCTGATTCTGGTGCAGTGAGTTTAAATTTCTGGATTACCCCGGATGAAGCCAATCTTGGGACAGGACAGGGTGGATTATTAATTAACGAAACACCCCCACCCCAAAACTGGAAACTCAACAATTACTATAAAGATGCAAAATTAATAGAGGAATACCTTTATAAAACTGGAGGAAAGACACAATCGATACCTTATCGAGAAAATCGTGCCGTAATCTTTAAATCCGAACTATTTCATAAGTCGGATGTGGTGAATTTCAAATCTGGTTATAAAAATCACCGTATTAACATTACCATGATTTTCGGTTATGGAGACTTAAACTTATCCTAGCATCGCGCGTCTTACGAAAACTATATAATTCGTAATAAGAAATTTTTGTATTTGAAATAAGGCCCAGTTAATTACAGAAATTATATATTCAGCGGAAAACTTTAGTGTTTTGGATTAGGAGAATTAATCGTAAACATAAAACGATTAGTTTTTGAGATACTACACCACCACTTGAAATATTATTGATGATTTTACATTCACATGTATCATTTGTTTATCTCTCTTCAAATAATTTTAGAGAAGTCGTTTAGAACATGAATACCTACCCGTCTTCAAAATTGTTTTCTGCGCCCCAGTCGCTTGAGAGTCATAGTGGCGACAATGAAGATAAAGATTTTCCGGCCGCTGAATGCATTTGTAGTGTGGTGTCAAACGATCAGGTTAACGATGATTACAAATTAATGATCCTAGACGCGCCGCCCGTAGCATTAAAAGCAAATGCTGGTCAGTTTTTTCAATTACTTTGCATATCTGCTGACGATCACGAATTGGCTACACGGCGCCCCATGAGCATTTATGAGGTAGACGTTGCGGCTAGACAGATCAAATTTCTTTATAAGTGTGTGGGGCGTGGCACACAAAGTATGGCACTTTTAAAGAATGATGACAGTGTCAATATTGCGGGTCCTTTCGGAGTAGGTTTTTCATTAGAAAAAGAGTGGAATAACGTCGCCGTACTTGGCCGAGGTGTGGGTTTAGCAACTTTAGCACCAATTTCACAATTGGCTTCAGAGAAGGGGGTCGAGGTAACTGCTTTTATCAGCGCAAGGTCCCCTAACCTCCTAATGTCCCAAGAGTTATTTAAAAAGATTGGGGCTAAAATTATTACCGTTACTGACGCAGATGGGACCAGTTCAGTTGAGAATTTAGAAAAATTGCTGGAAAAGCTAATAGAAGTGGAAGGGATCGATGCATTTTTTACTTGTGGTTCCACTCGGTTATTAAATTTGGTGAAAAAATTGGGGCTGAAACATGGAATACCGGGACAAGTTGCGTTGGAACAAATTATGGCGTGTGGCCTAGGGCCTTGTTACATATGTGTTCGTACCTTTGAAGTAAATGGAAAACAGGTCCTACGGCGAGTATGTAAAGATGGACCAGTCTTTAATATTCAAGAGGCCATCGGATGGTAGACCTTTCCGTCCAAATCGGAGACATAAAATTATCCAATCCTGTCATGCCTGCCTCGGGAACATTTTCTTATGATTTTGCGGAGATAATTGATCTTAATCGCCTCGGTGCAATGGTTGCCAAGACAGTTTCACGAGAATTTCGAGTGGGCAATCCCACACCAAGAATGGCCGAGACAGAAGTCGGAATTATTCAGTCAATTGGATTACCAGGAAATGGAATTCAATACTTTCTCGATGAAATGCTGCCGGAATATAAAAAATATAAACCGCCATTGGTGGTTAGTATTTCAGCGGAAACCGAGGACGAATTTGCCGCGATGGCGCGCGATATTAGTGTGCCTGGCGTCGACGTCGTGGAAGTCAATATTTCTTGTCCGACACGTGACCCCAGCGGAGGAAATTTTGCTCTTCAAACTAGACACACCGAAAACGTCATTAAGGGTATCCGTGCAGAAACGGGAAAACCCGTCTGGGCAAAATTGTCGCCCAATGCTGGGGATATCGTGTCGGTGGCTTTGGCCGCGGAGGAAGGTGGTGCCGATGCATTAGTTGTCGCAAATACGTTTTTATCATTAAAAATTAATACAGATAATTTTAAACCAGCCCTCGGTAACAAGTTTGGCGGGCTTGTCTCTCCTGCGTTGAAGCCCATAATTTTACGTATGGTCTACCAAATTGCTCAAGAGACGTCGATTCCCATAATTGGATTAGGGGGCGTATGCAAAGCGGAAGATGTTGTGGAGTATATGCTTGCCGGGGCCAGCGCCGTCGGCATCGGATACGCCGCATTTCGGAACCCAACCGCACTACCCGCGATTATAGATGATTTAGAAGTTTGGTGTAGCGAAAGAAAAATTGACCATATTTCTGATTTGATTGGTGCTATACGGGATGAAGAGTTAGAAACCGACACGCTTAAGTCGGCGCGTACCGGTGCTTGATAGGTAATATTAGTTTTGTTCGTTTTCCTTTGGCTCTCTGGCGATAGTCTAGATATTGAAACGAGTGACAAATGAAAATTCGCCAACACGGTAGGTATCAATATTCTCCCATTGGCAGTCGCCCAAGTTACGACTGGCCGGATAGAAAAAAACTCGCATTTTATATTGCTTTAAATATTGAGCATTTTAGTTTTGGAGAAGGCCTTGGTCACACTCCAACAAATCCAGGACGTCAACCCGATGTGCGCAATTTTGCCTGGCGCGATTATGGGTTAAGGGTCGGTATTTGGCGAATATTTGACCTGCTTGATGAATTAGATCTTCCAGCTTGTCACCTTATGAATTCTTCAATCTATGACTACGCCCCGGAGATACCCGAGCGTATCCGTCAACGAGGAGATGAATTTGTGGGTCACGGCCGCACCAACTCGGAACAACAAAGTGATTATGGCGAGGATGATGAACGCACGTTAATCGATGAGGTAGTATCTGTATTTAAAAGACATGAAGGTAATGGTCCAGATGGATGGATGGGGCCGTGGATTTCGGAATCTGATGTTACACCTGATTTACTCAAGGAGGCCGGATGCCGTTACATCATGGATTGGCCTTGTGATGACCAGCCTATTTGGATGAAAACTCGATCAGGGCCGCTTCTTTCTATTCCTTATCATATAGAAATTAACGACTCACCTGCACAACTAACGCGTCGTCACACTGCCAACGAGTTTTCAGAGATAACAATCGGACATTTTGACGAAATGTTACGTCAGTCAAAATCCCAACCGTTGGTATTCAGCCTTGCCTTACACACATTTGTTGTTGGCCAGCCATATCGCTTGGCTGGGCTCCGAAAAATATTAAATCACATCTTAGACCATCCCGACGCAGATAACGTTTGGTTCACACGTCCGGGGAAAATTGCTGATCATATTTCAACGCTTCCGTCAGGCATTGTTCCCGGTGATGAACTTGTAGCAGAGTAAAACTTCTATCCCGACGAATTTGATTTTCCATCGTCCTCAGTGCAAATTAAGATGCGCTGGGAGAAAAATATGGTTGCGTCTGGTAACTTAAGTAAACCCATCATTATTGTTGGCGGAGGAATTGGCGGATGCGCCTGTGCGCTAGCGTTATCTCAGAGGGGATACTCAAGCATTATATTGGAACAAGCCAATGAATTTGGTGAAATTGGTGCTGGAATTCAACTTGGGCCGAACGTTCATAAAATGTTTATCAGATTAGGTATCGAAAAAGAAATACAGGACATCGCATTCTATCCGAATAACTTGATCATGAATGACGCTGAAACGGGAGAAGAAATTACCCGAGTTGATCTGGGCATAGACTTCCGTGAACGCTTCAAAGCTCCCTATGGGGTAATACATCGCTCAGACCTGCATGATACCATCATAAATGCCTGCAGAAATTCCAGTTTGATTGAAATGCAAATCTCGGTGAAGGTGATCGACTTTTGTGAAACTGAATTTGGGGTCACCGCCATTGGGGAGAATAATGCAGTATACGAGGGAGCCGCGCTGATTGCTGCTGACGGACTCTGGTCAAATATTCGTTCAACCATTGTTGGAGACGGCGACCCTCGTGTCTCAGGCCATATTGCGTACCGGGCGGTGTTACCCATAGATGAGGTTCCAGAACCGGTCCTAAACGACGACGTTGTATTATGGGCTGGCCCCAAGACACATCTAGTTCACTACAAGCTTCGTCGTGGCGAGATTTTCAATATCGTAGCAGTATTCCATTCTGACAAGTATGAAGAAGGTTGGGATGCCTTTGGAGACCCCAAAGAACTTGAAGAAAAATTCAAGAATGAACGCCCTGAAGTTCACATGTTACTCAACAAGATAGAAAGCTGGCGTATGTGGGTTCTGTGCGACCGTGAACCAATAAAGTACTGGTCGAGAGGAAAGGTGAC
>JYMV01012264.1_pt1 | contig 22763 bp, 14 predicted proteins | sample 338911 | NCBI WGS metagenome assembly JYMV01 (sample SAMN03354496, study PRJNA234377) | hydrothermal vent metagenome | biome: Deep sea; feature: Hydrothermal plumes at the Eastern Lau Spreading Center, Western Pacific Ocean; material: Seawater | place: Tonga | collected 2009 | depth 2000 m m
ATCAGCATGTATATTCTGATTGTGTTTTTCACAATGCACATTTTGTAAAAGGGGGAACGGGAAACCTGGCGGAAACATTGCTTAAGTCCGCCGAATCTGCCGGCGTTGAAATTCGCACCCTTTCAACAGTACAATCCATTGACGTGGCCAATGCGGTTTGCAGCGGAGTTACACTAGAAGGTGGAGAAACAATCACAGCCGCAAAGGTTGTCTCTGGTCTGGATCCTACGCATACATTTATCCGATTGGTCGGGCCGGCAGAACTAAACCCATCCTTTTTTACCCAGGTCCGGAATATCAAATATCGTGGTAGCGTGGTCCGGATCCATTTTGCATTGAACAGTCTTCCGGAAATTAAAGGTGTCTCACAAGATCAAATGGGAACTGTTTTTTCCATAAGCCCATCCATCGAATATATTGAACGGGCTGCTGATGCGGCTAAGTATGGACGCATCTCAGAAGATCCCTATGTTGAATTCACCATTCCTTCCGTAATTAATCCTGACTTTGCTCCTGAAGGTAAACACGTTTTATCCGCCACGGTGCAATATGCACCTTATCACTTACGAAATCAAACTTGGTCGGAAGAATTAAAAGTCCAATTGAAAAATAATGTCGCCCGTGTTTTAGAAAATTATATCCCCGGATTTTCGGCTCAGATTAAATCTTCCACTGTGTTTTCTCCTTTAGATCTGGAAGATAAATTTGGCTTGACTGAAGGTAATTTAAATCATGGGGAAATGACCCTGAATCAGTTCTTCTTTATGCGACCAACCATAAGTTCAGCACAATATAAATCCCCCATAGAGAATCTGTATCTTTGCGGCCCTGGTACTCATCCCGGTGGTGGACTCCATGGTGCCAATGGCTTTAACGCAGCACGCGAAATATTGAAACTATAAAAAAAGAATTAATCGAAACGTTCAATTTGCTTACCAATGATGGATTCATTTGTGAATTTTTTACAGGGAGAAATACTCCGAATATTTAGTGAATGATCAATTTTTGGCAGACTCAAACTTCCAATAGATGCTGGATTCAACCCAATTAGATTTATCTATGGAATAACTAAGTCCCTCAATAAAAAAATGTGTTCATATATGAACATTCAAAAGTCATTACCGTTGAATCAATTGGCAGTGAAGGAATCCTTAATATTTCAATTGGAAAAGGGGAAATTAACTGTGCGATAGCTCTGCTCTTCACTAACGAATATACAAGAAAAATTGCAGGTGAATGGATGGGTTTTATTGTCACTATTTAGGGTTAGGTTTTCGTAACAAATCCTGTTCAAAAGTCTATGTTTAAAGAGGTAGTTGATGCTAATTTCAATTATAAATATTGGCACCAACTTTCTGATGGACGCCTTATAATAGGAGGATTTACAGGGCATGGTTTAGGATTTGCGGCAGGAAGCTCAAAAGTAGCCGCCGAACTCCTGGTTAATGGGTTCTCAAAAACGTCCGATTTGTTCCGTCCTAAACGATTTAATTTTAAAGGGAGAGCATAGAATTTGGCACAAGCTTTAGAAGCAGTCATTGTTACAGGGAAAAGAACCCCAATAGGATCTTTTCAAGGAAGTTTGGCAAACATTTCCGCACCAAAATTAGGGTCATTAGCAATTGATTCAGTTCTAAAAAAATCTAAAGTTCCAACAGATAGAATAGATGAAGTGATTATGGGAAATGTATTACCTGCGGGGCTTGGCCAAGCTCCAGCTCGGCAAGCGGCCCTTGGAGCGGGATTACCTAATTCTGTGGAATGCCTCACCATAAATAAAATGTGTGGTTCCGGATTAAAAGCTGTAATGCTTGCATCTCAGGCAATCCAAAGCGGGGATGCAAACGTGATCGTAGCTGGGGGAATGGAAAATATGTCCCAAGCACCCTATCTCCTTTCAAAAGCTCGAAAGGGTTACCGAATGGGAAACGGGGAAATTATTGATAGCATGATCCAAGACGGCCTTTGGGATGTGTACAATGACATGCACATGGGAAATTGTGCAGAACTTTGTGCCAGAGAAAGGAATTATTCCCGGGAAGTTCAGGATGCTGTAGCAATTAAGTCCTATACCCGGGCTCAACACGCACAGGAGAAAGGATTATTCGAAAAAGAAATCGTACCAGTTAAAATTTCCCAGAAAAAAGGAGAAATAGTTTTAGTCAAAGAGGATGAAGAACCGGGCAGAGCCAGATTTGAAAAAATTCCTACTCTGCGTCCTGCATTTGAAAAAAAAGGTACCGTTACCGCAGCCAATGCTTCTAAAATCAGCGACGGGGCTGCAGCACTGCTGATAACAAATTTAAGTACAGTAAAAGAATTGGGGATATCTCCCAATGTAAGGATTCTTGCCCAGGCTACCGCAGCTCAAGCGCCTGAGTGGTTTACAACGGCACCAGTGAAAGCAGTTGGAAAAGTTTTACAAAAAGCAGGAATGGAAGCCAAGGACATAGACTTATGGGAGATTAATGAAGCCTTTGCACCGGTGGCAATGGCAGCCGTAGATGAATTTCAACTTGATTGGGAAAAAGTAAATGTCCATGGGGGAGCTATTGCCCTCGGGCACCCAATCGGTGCTTCGGGCGCCCGTATTTTGGTGACCTTGATTCATGCTATGAATATAAGAAAAGCAAAAATTGGGCTGGCTACCTTGTGTATTGGTGGAGGTGAAGCATCGGCATTGATTGTAGAGCGGATAGAATGAAAAAAATCGGAGTGATCGGTGCTGGAACTATGGGAACCGGAATTGCTCATGTTAGCGCCTTGTCAGGTTTTGATGTCACCCTAGTTGACATCGAACAAAATCTGCTTGAGCACAGTCTAACTTCTATTAAAAAAGGCCTGAAACGGCAAGTAGATAAGGGAAAGATCTCTCAAGATGAAATGAATGCTGCTCTAGTTCGAATTCAGACTATAACAGAAATGAAATCATTGTCATCTGAAGATATTGTTATCGAAGCCGCGACTGAAAACAAAGAGGTCAAAATATCTATTTTCAGCGAGTTGGATACTTTCTGTCCAGAAAAGACGATCTTAGCTTCGAACACTTCCTCCATATCTATCTCACTTATTGCTTCAGCTACCAATCGTCCTGAAAAAGTAATCGGAATGCATTTCATGAATCCGGTCCCTATCATGAAACTCGTAGAAATTATTCGGGGGAAGTTGACCTCAGACGAAACAACGGAAAAAGTCAAAAATCTTGTTGAAGTGTTAAATAAAATTCCTGTTGAATGCAATGATTCTTCTGGATTTGTCTCTAACAGAATTCTGATGCCCATGATCAACGAAGCAGTTTGCTGTCTGGCGGATGGAGTGGCAACCGCTGAAGCAATTGATAAAATAATGACGCTTGGTATGGCCCATCCTATGGGACCTTTGACTCTGGCCGATCTAATCGGCTTGGATATCTGCCTTGCAATTATGAAAGTGCTCCATCGAGACATGGGTGATAATAAATACCGCCCCTGTCCTCTTTTGGAGGAAATGGTATCAGCCGGAAATTTGGGCCGTAAAACAGGACGAGGATTCTATAGCTATTAGTACAATAAAAAACACATGAATTTTCAATTAACAGAAGAACAGGAATTACTCCGTGATGTAGCGCGGAAATTTGCCGAAGAACATCTCGCTCCCGGGGTAATCGAGCGGGATGACAAAGCAAAAATGCCGGTTGATCAAATTAAACAGTTGGGCGAATTAGGTTTTATGGGCATCATGGTACCGGAAAAATGGAAGGGGGCCGGGATGGATACTGTCAGCTATGTCCTGGCCATAGAGGAAATATCAAGGATCGATGCCTCTGCAGGAGTGATTTTATCGATCAACAATTCATTAGTCTGCCAAATCTTTCTCGATTGGGCCAATGAACACCAGCTCAAATCTTACCTGACAAAACTTGCCTCAGGAAAATGGCTGGGAGCGTTCAGTTTGAGCGAACCTCAATCCGGTTCAGATGCCAGTAATTTGCGAACCTTTGCAGAAAAAAGTAATGGACATTATATTCTCAACGGGATAAAAAACTGGGTTTCAAATGGAATCAGTTCCGATTTGGTGATTGTGTTCGCTCTGACAACAAAAGGGATCGGACATAAGGGAGTTTCTGCCTTTTGTGTAGAAAAAGGGACACCGGGATTGACCACCGGGAAAAAAGAGGAAAAATTAGGAATCAGGGGTTCTGACACTTGTGAACTATACTTTGAAAATTGCAAGGTACCGGTTGAAAACCTGATTCAAGAAGAAGGTTCCGGATTTCATATTGCAATGAAGACCCTCGATGGCGGTCGAATTGGAATTGGTGCCCAGGCAGTGGGGATTGCCCAAGCTTCCCTTGACCGGGCATTGGAGTATTCCAAAGAAAGAAAACAGTTCGGGAAACCCATAAGTTCTTTTGGTGCAATTAAAAGTAAGCTCGCTCAAATGGCCACAAATATAGAAGCGTCCCGCTTGTTGGTTCTCCGTGCAGCTGCCTTGAAAGACAATCACCAACCATACACCAAAGAGGCGGCCATGGGTAAGCTGTTCGCTTCCCAAACTGCCATGGATGCTTCCAGAGAGTGTGTCCAAATTTTTGGTGGATATGGGTACATGCAGGAATATGGTGTTGAACGGCTTATGCGTGATGCTAAAATCACACAGATTTATGAAGGGACTTCTGAGATTCAAGAGCTCGTTATTGCCAGAACAATTTTGGAGGAATAAAAAGTGGAAGACATAGAAATTTTACAAGATATTGATTGGGATAACCTCATATTTGATTTATCACCAACGCGATCAATGTACATAGCTGAACAAAGGGATAACAAAGTCTGGGAAAGGGGGAAATTGGTACCGTTTGGGAATGTGTCCATATCACCAGCAGCTGGTGTGCTGAATTACGGCCAAGGGATATTCGAAGGATTAAAAGCTTTTCGGACCAGCCGAGAGCGTATTGTACTCTTCCGGCCGGGAAACAATGCTATTCGTGCCATTCAATCAGCAGAAAGATTGTGTATACCACCTGTCCCACAAGAAATGTTTATGGAAGCCATCCTGGAAGTTGTTAGAGATAATTCAGATTACATACCCCCCCTTGGAAAGGGAAGTCTTTATATCCGTCCTGTCATTTGGGGAACCGGAACAGTTTTGGGAGTAAAGCCTGCCCAATCTTACACATTTTTAGTATTTGTATCACCAGTAGGACATTATTTTAAAAACAGTGAGAAGTGTCTGCACCTAAAAATTACAAATAAATTTCACCGGACTGCTCCCCGTGGAACCGGGGGATTTAAAACAATCGGAAATTATGCGGCCTCCCTCCTGCCTCAAAAATTAGCAAAAAAAGCTGGGTTTGATGAAGTCATCTACTTGAATGCTGCCAATGAACATTTTGTTGAAGAAGTTGGATCAGCCAATTTATTCATTCTCAAAGATAATACACTGGTAACTCCATCTCTAACGGGATCAATTCTTCCTGGAGTAACAAGAGATTCCGTGATTCAAATTACAAAAAAAATATTGAAATTAGAGGTTCAGGAAAGAGAGGTTTCTGTTGATGAAGTATTAGATGCTGATGAAGTTTTCTGCAGCGGAACTGCCGTTAACGTAACGTCGATCGGAGAAATTACAACGGATGAAACATTTAGAATAATCAGTGGCGGGAAAATTGGTCCATACACAAAGCGAATTGGCGAAATACTCTCAGGAATCCGCAACGAAACTCTTGAAGATCAATTCGAGTGGCTTTTCCCTGTATTCTGAAACTAGCAATAGGATAACCGTTCGCATTTTGCTCCAGATTTAAAATGGGTAGTAAAAAACATCCCAGAAGACTTGGGCGAGAAGGAGTATTCCAAGGGTTATATGCCCTGGAAATATCCAGCGAGCCAAAAGAAAAAGTGCTGGCTGACATCCTGAACCGCTATTCATTTAATATAAAAAGTCAAGCTTTTGTTTCAGACTTATTTTTCAAAACAGTGGAAAATAAAACTTGGCTGGAAAAGGTAATAATACGACATCTTGATAATTGGGAAATTAATCGGATCGCTCTTCTGGATAAGCTCATTTTACAGATGGCAATCAGTGAATTATATTTTATGGATGATGTACCTCCTAAGGTTACCCTCTCCGAAGCAATTGAAATTGCTAAAAGGTATAGTACCGAGGAAAGCTCAAGCTTCGTAAATGGTATCCTTGATGCAGTATACAAAGAAAGAGAAAAATTAACGTGAGCAAATCTGTATAAATTTCAACCTCTTTTACGTAAAACTAATTTGAATTTTTAAAAATGCAAACCATACTGAAAAAAGTTTTTGGATCGAAATCTGATAGGGAAATCAAAACCCTCTTACCCATTGTTGATGAGATCAACCAAATTACCGAAACTCTCGCTTCAAAAAGTGAGGTGGAATTACTCTCCAGAGCTCAGGAGATTCGTAAAGAGATTATTTTAGTAAGGGAATCCGCTGAACAGGAATTACAAGAAAAAAACCTACCGGAGAAAGAACTTAAAAAACTTCTTCAAAAAACAGAACAGGGCACACTGGATGAATACATGCCGGAAGCCTTCGCCATTGTTAAGGAAACATGCCGACATCTCATGGGACATTCCTGGAAAATGACCGGACAGACTACCGAGTGGAATATGATTCCCTATGACGTTCAGATTGCAGGAGCAATTATTTTGCACCGGGGAAAAATCACGGAAATGAAAACTGGTGAGGGAAAAACGTTAGTAGCAACCATGCCAATTTTTCTGAACGCGCTCACTGGTCGTGGTGTACATATAATCACCGTAAACGATTATCTTGCCCAACGTGATGCTGAGTGGATGGGAGAAGTCTATAAGAAGTTAGGGTTGACTGTTGGATATTTACAGAATTCTATGGATAACAATCAACGCAGAGAAGCTTACAACTGTGATATCACTTATGGAACGAATACGGAATATGGGTTTGACTACCTTCGAGACAACATGTCTCTGGCTACGGAAGACCAAGTCCAGCGTGGCCATGCTTTCGCTGTGGTTGACGAAGTAGACAGTGTTCTTATCGACGAGGCGAGAACACCTCTGATTATTTCTGGATCAGTGGATGCACCGGTGGATAATACTTTTCAGGATCTAAAACCTCTTATCCAAAATCTCGTACGAAAACAGAATTCATTGGTATCAGAATTTGTGAAACAAGCAGAATCCTATTTAAAGGAAAACAAGGAACAGGATGCTGGCCTTAAACTCCTTCAGGCAAACCGGGGAATGCCAAAAAATCGTCAGTTTAGGAAGATTTTTCAGGAATCTGGTATGATTAAACTAGCGCACAATGTTGAGTCCTCTTACCTACGTGACAAACAAATGCATAAAGTAGATGAGGACCTTTATTTCAGCATCGATGAAAAATCCCACATTATTGATATCACAGAAAAAGGACGACAGCTGCTTGCACCGAATAATCCAGAAACTTTTGTGATCCCTGATTTGGGTGAACTGCTGAATGACATCGATAGTCAAATAGATTTAACACCAAACCAGATTGCAAAAGAAAAAGAAAAAGCCCATCAGCTTCACGCAGAACGAAGTGGAAAAATCCATAATATTAATCAGCTCCTCCGTGCTTACACCCTGTACGAAAAAGATGTGGAATATGTTATACAGGATGGGAAAGTAATGATCGTGGATGAATTCACAGGTCGTGTATTGCCGGGAAGAAGGTACAGTGAAGGTCTTCATCAGGCTTTGGAAGCGAAGGAAAATGTTACCATTGAAAGAGAGACGCAGACTTTAGCTACAATCACAATCCAAAATTATTTTCGCCTCTATGATAAATTATCTGGAATGACTGGAACTGCTGAAACTGAAGCAGAGGAATTTGGAGCCATTTATAACTTGGATGTAACTGTGGTTCCCACTCATACTTCTGTTATTCGGGAAGATAGAGACGATTTAGTATATAAAACAAAACGCGAAAAATACAATGCTGTCATCGAAGAAATTTCAAACTGTCATAAACGGGGGCAGCCTGTTCTGGTCGGAACAATTTCTGTGGAAGTATCAGAACTGTTATCTCGAATGTTAAAACGTAAAGGAATTCTCCACAATGTACTGAATGCCAAACAGCACCAGAAAGAAGCTGAAATTGTAACCAGGGCAGGTCAATCAGGAGCCATAACCATTGCCACCAATATGGCGGGCCGTGGGACAGACATAAAACTAGGAAGTGGTGTAAAAGAAGTGAGCGGTCTTCACATCTTGGGTACAGAACGCCATGATTCCCGAAGGATTGATCTCCAGCTCCGGGGTCGGTCGGGCAGGCAGGGAGATCCGGGATCATCCCAGTTCTATTTATCTTTGGAAGATGACCTCATGAGGCTATTTGGCTCTGATAGAATTGCAGGAATTATGGACAAAATGGGTGTAGAAGAAGGAGAGGTTATTACAGCCAAAATGGTAACCAGGGCTATTTCCAATGCTCAGAAAAAAGTGGAGGGGCGAAACTATGGTATACGAAAACATCTCTTGGAATATGACGATGTGATGAATCAACAAAGGCAGGTGATTTATGATATCCGAAATCAAGCTCTCCATGGGGAAGATATGAAGGAGACAGTCCTGGAATTCATTGAAGAATATGTAGCGGACGAATTGGAATCCCAAGACAGTACCAATCCTGAAGACTGGAATTGGGAAAGCATAAAACAGAATATTGCATCCCACCTGTTGGTGGATGCCGATCCCGATTCCATGAAGAGCGAATTAAACAAAGATGACTTATCGATCGACGATGTCCGCGATTTTATTATAGAAAAAACAAAAAATGTGTACGCAGCCCGGGAATCGTTAGTCCCGGAAGAAATCATGCGTGGCTTTGAACGGTTTGTTGTGTTGAGAACCATTGATGAAAAATGGAAAGATCATTTATACAGCATGGATCAAATCCGGGAGGGAATTAATCTGCGAGCTTATGGACAGAAGGATCCCCTTCTGGAGTACAAGTCTGAAGGGTTTAACCTGTTTCAAATTATGATGGGTGAACTGAACAAAACGACGGTTCAAAGATTACTCAGAACCCAACTTCAAGGAATGGAACAAGCACCCCAAATGCGTGGACAACAGGTAAGAAATGTCCAGACACAGCATAAAGATACTACTGGAATGGGGTTTGCAGGACAAACTAGGGCCAGGCAGGCAAACCAATCTGACCAGCCTGCACGAACGCCTGTTCATATTGAGAAGAAAATAGGTAGAAACGAAAAAATTACGATGGTAAGCCCCAGTGGAAAAAAAGTAATGATCAAGCATAAAAAACTTCAGCAATATTTGAATCAGGGATATACTGAAGTTTAGTAAGTCATTAGTCTGAAATCAACGATCTTTTGGAACCAGGTAAAGAATGACGACTGTTTTCAAAGTTTTACTGTAATTTTTCACAGATTTGCCGTGGTGGTGGAACTGGTAGACACGCTAGATTTAGGATCTAGTCTCCTCTGGAGGTGCAGGTTCGAGTCCTGTCCGCGGCACAAAAATACTTATTACAATTCTTTAACCAAACCACCGAATTTTCGGTTTATCTGGAAGCCCAGTTTATAAAATAATCCTGCCTGAAAAAAGCCAATGGTCACATATTTATACCGCTGATCTCTTAACCGATTAAATAATTCTTCTAGTAATTTCAGACTCAGATGTTTCTTCCGGTATGGATAACGAATGACAATTTTTTCAATGTAAGCAGTTTTCTCCTCAGTTTTTTTCCAGTAGACACCACCTACCATCTGGTTGTTAGAATTAATAAGCAAAAGAAACTCGTGTTGGGGCTGAAAAACACCAGGAAGATTAGCTTCACCAAGCAAAGAATGAAAGCGGGCAATCTCTTTTGGCTTGAATGGGGGTCGAATCCGGTATCTGTCACCAGTACTATCTTCAGCTAAAGAGATTAAGTCAAGCCGACTTTTCGAACCTGTTTCCCATACAATTAATTCTCCTTCTTCAGCAGCATCCAGATGTTCAAATAGAAGTCTGGTTAAAAAGAATTCTTCTTCTTTAGTAAGGGTAATATTCTCATGGATATGGTGGAGGTGAGATCCTAAATCTTCAAGTGTAACAGTCCTGGCTCTCAATTTCTTTTGGAGTGAAAGCAATTCATCAATCAATTCCGGGTTGGAATCCTTAAAACAGGACATGAGGAAAAATCGAATCCTTGTTTCCGGATAATCATCCAGTAGGTCTCTAAGACGATAATCTTTGTATAACTCTTGTAGAATTGAGCCTCGTGCCTGAACCGAAGCCTTCGGGTTTAATTCTAACCACCGCTGGTATCTCAATGATGCAAATACTACCTGCTTGGTCAAAATGCCATTTTCATTAACCTCATCAATAAATGAAGTAATCTGATCTTGAAGTAAGCCTAACGATTCTCCTTTTTGTTTTATCGGCTTTTTCTGAAACTCTTCTTGTAAATCCATCAGAAATTTAAGCCCCTGTTTCACTGTAACCACCTGAAGGAGGGCAGTAAATAGTACTTCCCAGCCTCCCATTCGTTTTAACCCTGGATAATCCTGTTCCGAAGTGATAATAAATCGACCATAGAGGGTAAATACAAAATCAGAAATGGTGGTGAAGTGTTTGCGGTCGGATATGGAAATTAACCGAGTTCCAGTAGCATAATCATGCCTGGGGACAATCAGGTTTTTTGTCGATGGATTAGCGGAATAAAGAACATATCCTGTTCTATACCAAAAATCCATATAAGCCATGAGCCCACCCCAAACGAAATGAAGCCATTGCATTTGCCATCGATCAGCAGCTTTTCCGCTTGCAATTTCTTCACGGTTTCGTTCAAGATGCTGGTAAAGAGTTTCACCGGGTATATACTCTTCAGTATACAGACCATACTTGGACCAATATCCACCGAAATCCTCTACAAGTTTCGGCCCATAAATGGAAGAGCCAGTTGTGATCAGCCACCTGATTTCATCCTGGATAAATAACTTACCTAGGTTTTCATCAAGATTAATAACAAAATTATACGAGTCTGAACTTCTAGTCTGTACAAGGACGCGGAATACGCTTTTCCCATGATTACTACCCAGGAAAGAAACCCAAATTCCATTTTTCGGAATATCTTCCAACCTGATTAACCGGTGATTGGAAAAGAGGAAAATAGCCTCTTGAAGCAATACAGTATTCCCCATTGCTTCCATCAATCTTTTTCGGGATTCCTCTTCAACATTTTTATCAAAAAGAATTGTATCTCCCCAGGAATATTCATCATCTGTGTCTGGATCAATTGCTAAATGCCTATCAACTCCGACCCATTCCCTAAAACCGCTGGTGAGTGTCACTAATGCTTTTTTAACTGTAGAAAGAACCTGCTTCTTCGCACCGGACAGCTCCCATCGAATCAGCTCCACTCTTGCCCATATATAGCTTTTGGGGTGTAAAATACCATAAATTGCTATAATCTTTAAAAGAAAGCACAGAAAGGCCTGTTTTTTCGCATCGAGGGATTTTTCTTCAAGCCGTTTGGTTATTACATACTTGAGAAGAGTGTCAAAATGTTCCTGTTGAATACATTGAACATCAAAATCTATCTTTTTTATGTTATCAATCTTTTTCGACTTTTCACATACACTTGTTAGTGATTCAAGAAATACTGAACCGGTAATGTGAGGTAAAAGATACTCAAGAGATTTAATTTGAACCTTTTGCGAAGGATGGAATTGGAGACGAAGGAGAACTTTGTGAATTATTTCCTTAAAATCACCTGTATTATTTTCGAGGTCCTGATGCAGATGGTTCATTGCACTGGCCATATTGTCATTTTTTGGGTGATGTAAAACAATCGATGATTCGTGAAGAAGTTGCAGTGAGGATGCCTTTCTTTGGCTAGTGTTCTCCCTTTTGCCACTTGGGGTTTTGGGGAATCTTCCATCTCCCCATGGGAGTGAGCTCACATTGAGTTGTATTTCCGAATTGATTTCAAACCTTGATATCCGGAATGCGATAGAACCAATGAAATCAACAAGAGCTTGGTTGCCAACCCAGAGGTAGGGAGAAATCATCAGCATTTCCAAATCTACAAATTCTTTATTAATTATATAAGAAAAGTCGCCAATCTGAAATATTCCGGAATTCGGTTGTATTACAAGTGACTTCGTCTCATTCCGGATAGATACAGTTTTTCCGTCCCAGTGTATATCAGATGGGATTATTCCTTTTTCTCTTATTAACCAGTTTGGTATGCGGATTTCAAATCCTTCACACATAAGACTGGTGTAAATTTTTTCGTACATTGGATTAATAATTTCTGCGAAATTTTTCAGGATAATATTTCGTTTATATGTTTCTTTACGGGTTAGTTCACCGTACCCTTCTGAAAAATCCCGTTGAATAATGGCAAAATTCACAATCCGTTCATACGGGGCAAGAAAACTGTTAACTGATTGCACCAGAGAACCAAAATAATCGCGAAATTTCTGTTTTGAATTTTTCTCTATTTCCAAAGGAATTTGTTCATACTTTGGGTAAAGTAGAACGGTATTATGCTCTCGTCCATCTCCGACAAGAAAAACTGATTTTATTGTGTCAAAATCCTGAAAAAGATTTTCAATCTTTTGGGGAGAGATGGTTTGTCCTCTATTGTTTTTATATATTTCCTTTTTTCTGCCAATGATGAAGAGATGGCCTTTTTTATGTTTGAAAATATCACCAGTGTGGAACCAATTGTCGGAATAATCGGTGGAAATAATTTCTCCAAAATAGCCTGGAGAAACATATGGTCCACAAATTAAAAGTTCACCATCTTCAGTAATTTTGGTTTCAATCCCGGGAAGCGACTTACCTACAGAATCCCGAAGATACTCGTCAACCGGTGTCATTGTGATTCCTCCGGTTGCTTCTGTCATTCCATAACCACTCAAAAGATGAATACCATTTTTCTGATAAAATTCAAAAATGTCAGGATCAAGATATCCGGCTGCCGAAAGTCCTAGTTTAAGCTTTCCTCCAGTTAATTTTTTCAAAACTGTTTTTATCTTTCCAGGTGGTAATTGATCATGTTGAGTTTGATTATTGATTTGTTCGTATAGTTGAATCCATCGTTTCGGAATACTAATGAAGACTGTAGGCTGGACAACCGAAAAATTCTTCAAAAGAGTTTTGTAAGCAGGAGATTCAGCAAAGGCATATGTAGCGCCCCAAAAAATTGTCCCAATCATTTCCAGGTACCGACCAAACGTATGATAGAGAGGTAAATAGGAAAGAAAAATATCGTTACTTGATAAATCCGGTAATGCGAGTGCCCGGGAAAACCGTTTGGAAATTATATTCATTTGAGTGAAAATAATGCCCTTTGGATTCGCTGTTGTGCCCGATGTGTACATAACAGTTGACACTCCATCATTTTCAGTTGTGTTTAATCGGTTTTCAAGTATGTCTTGAGGCACGTTTTTACCAATTGACAAAAATTCTTCCCATGTTTGGGATGGGAAATCAAGTGAGTACATATCGGGAAGTTGGGTTACAGATAAAACTCCTGAATTACCTCGGAGCTGATTGAAAAGATTGTGTGGTTCGACCCCACCAATAAAAAGATGTGTAACCCCTGCATGGTCAAGTATGTAATTCAAATCCGTTTTGGAAAGATTGATTGGGATAGGGACTATACGAAAATTGAAAGAAAGACAGGCTAAATCTAATAAGGCTGCATATAAAGAATTTGTTGTCAAAATACCGATAACTGGATGAGAGAAACCATCAGTTAATTTGGAAAGAGATTTGGCAATCCCCCAAATGTATTTCCAAGCTTGTTTATATGTAATAGTTACAATATTTTTCCCTTCAACAATTTGAAACAATGCTTTTTGGTGATAGGTTCCTACCCGCTGCATTATCAAATTACCTACATGAAAATTAGATTGCCTTGTTAAACTAATTAACAATTCAATCCACATTTCCTTTTTATCTGACTTATAAAAAGTCTTATTTACAAGAGGAAGATGACCAGCTTTGAGAAAGGAATGAACCGTTGCAGGAGGGTAGTTTCCCTCTAACAATTTCTGTGCAATGGTAAAAAGCAATGCTTCATCCGGTGATGAAGATTTTGCTTTTTCTATGACACTATTTATATACGAGCGAGAAAAATTTCTCATCATCGGAAATTAAGATATTTCAAGAAAACTTCTCGATACCTAATCAGTAAAATCTAATATTAGAGGAAATGGTTTTCCTTCATCTCTTTTAATTCTTTATCTTAAGTTCTCGTAAAAAATATTCACTTCACTTTATTATTTTAACATAATAAACCAATTTAGGTTAACCAATGAAAAATAAAAAAGAATCTGCTCTTTCTCTTACTCAACAAGAAATCACTGAATTACTAAAAACCACACCTTCTGGGATCAAAAAATATATTGATGAACTGGAAGGTCAGATTAAAAATCTATCTGAAATTGGAGTTGCACTCTCAAAGGAAAAAGATACGGGAAAATTATTAGACACGATTCTTCTTGAGGCCAAAAGAATTTCCTCAGCAGACGGTGGAACAATATACATGAAAACGGATGATAATCGCTTAAAATTTGAAATAATGATGACAGACTCCTTAGGAATTCATTATGGAGGGACATCGGCTGAACCTATTCCGGATACCATATACCCGGTAAAGTTGTACAATCCAGAAACAAACCAACCAAATCACAAGAATGTATCGGCCTATGCCGCATTGACAGGAAAAACAGTAAGTATTAAGGATGCTTATAAAGAGAAAGGATTTGATTTTTCCGGTACAAAAGGGTGGGATAAAAGACATGGATATCGTTCAATATCGTTTTTAACGGTGCCAATGAAAAACCATGAAGATAATATTATTGGTGTTCTTCAGTTATTGAATTCTAAAAATCCAAAGACAGGTGAAATCGTTTCATTTTCTACCTCGATAAAAATGATTGAAAGTCTTGCCAGTCAAGCTGCTATTGCAATCACAAACAAAAATTTAATTAGAGAATTAGAGGTTCTTTTTGAATCGTTCATTAAACTAATTGCAACCGCTATCGATAAAAAATCTGCGTACACCGGGGGACATTGCAGTCGTGTACCGGAGATTACAATGATGCTCGCAGATGCTGTTGGAAAGATTAAAAGCGGGAAATATAAGGATTTTGACATGACTCCGGATGAACGAAATGAATTATATATTGCAGCCTGGCTTCATGATTGCGGTAAAGTAGCTACCCCTACTCATATCGTAGATAAAGGAACAAAACTAGAGAAAATTTTTGACCGAATTGATATTATCAAGAATAAATTTGAGGTTCTCCGTCGTGACAAAGAAATTGAATTTTTAAAAAAAACATATAAGTTGAAAAATAGTGATAAAACCGCTTTAAAAAAACTCAAGGGTGAATATAAAAGACAAATGGAACAATTAGATGAAGATGAAGCATTCCTTGAGCAATGCAATATTGGTGGTGAATTTATGCTCGAAGAATTGCAGGAACGGGTAATACGAATTTCAAAATATCCCTTTAAAGAAAAAGGCAAGAAAAAACCCTTTTTATCAAAAGATGAAGTACGCAACTTAAACATATCCAAGGGGACACTGCTTCCCGAAGAACGTGAAATAATTAACAGTCATATCTCCATTACTATTGAAATGTTGGAACAGTTACCATATCCCAAACATTTAAAAAATATTCCTGAGTTCGCTGGTGGACATCACGAAAAATTAGATGGTACGGGATATCCACGGGGCTTAACTGAAAACCAAATGTCTCCACAGGCTAAAATGATCGCAATCGCTGATATTTACGAAGCATTAACCGCTGCTGACCGACCTTATAAGGATGGAAAAAAACTTTCAGAAGCAATGCGGATTATGGGTTTTATGAATAAAGATCGCCATATTGATAAAGATTTATTTAAAATTTTTGTGAAGGAAGGAATCTATAAAAAGTATGCGAAAAAATTTCTAAAACCAAATCAAATTGACAAAGTTGATGAAACAGTAATATTATAATGATAAAAAAATCCAATTAGTGACCCTTAAAATATCACCAGGAAAAATCTGCTGAGGATAATTGTTAACATATGACTCTTGAAATTGCCATAGTTCTGGGTGTAATTACCCTAATGTTTATCCTGTTTGTAGGGGAGCTGTTTCCGCTGGATGTAACGGCATTGTCAATATTAGCAGTTGTATTGGTATTGGGCTATATCTCACCGGAAGAAGCCATAAGCGGATTTGCAAATCCAGCCGTGATCACCATTGCATTGTTATTTGTATTAAGCCATGCCCTACAAAAATCAGGAATATTGGAATATATGGTAATTCGTCTGAATAAACTCACTGAACGGTCTCGATTCCTTGGTTTGTTTGTTTTTTTGATATCGGTTGCCTTGGCTTCAGCCTTTGTTAATAATACGGCTATCGTAGCTATCTTTATTCCATTGACAATTCGTCTTGCTCAAAAGTATAATTTAAGTCCATCTAAATTGCTTATGCCGTTGAGTTATATCGCCATCATTGGAGGTACACTTACTTTAGTAGGTACATCCACAAATCTCCTGGTGAATTCAATTTATGTCAATACCATACCTTCATCGCCACCCTTGGGAATGTTTGAGTTCGCAAAATTCGGATTGGTTATGCTCGTTATTGGTGTGGCCTATTTATTAATAGCCGTTCCATTTTTATTACCATCCAGAACTGTAACGTCCAGTTTAACCAAAAGCTATCACATGGGTGGTTATTTGACTGAATTAAAAGTGAGTGAAGAATCCCCACTTGTTGGGCGTACTTGCAAGGAAAGAGCCGTAAATAAGAATTACGATATCACGGTTTTAGATATATTAAGAGATGGTAAACTAATCAGTAAAAATATTCGGGATACAATTATTTATCCAGAAGATATCTTATTTGTCCGGGGTTCTCTTGAAAACTTTTTACGCATGAAGGAAGTAGAAAAAGTCACAATGCTGACGGATGAAAAATTGACCCAGGATGAATTAATCCATGATGATAATACTCTGGTAGAATGTCTGATAACGAATCGGACAGATTTGGTAGGTAAAAGTTTAATGGAAATCAATTTCCGCCGCCGTTTTGGTAGTTTCATTTTAGCAATCAGGCGGGAAGGAGAGATTCTCAGAAAGAAAATTGCCCATGTTGTTCTTCAAGCATTTGATACACTTCTCATCTATGGACCAATTGAAAAAATTAAAGAGCTTTCTGATTCTGGTGATTTCATTGTTCTGGGTGAAATTGAAGCAACACTGCAAAAACATAAATATTGGTGGGTAAGCGTCGCAGTGATATTTGGCGCAGTTATCCTAGCTGCACTAGGGATTGTTCCTATTTTGAAAGGAGCTTTGATCGGAGCCATATTTCTTTTAGTCATCAGAGTTATCACAGCGAATGAAGCTTATCAGAGTATTAATTGGCAGGTAATCGTGTTGATCGCTGCATTAATTCCTTTGGGAATTGTCATTCAAAAAAGCGGAACTGCTTTTTGGATTGGAACAGTATTAAATGATATTGCAAATGCATTTAATCCACTCATCCGTCCAACGATTATGCTGTCTTTAATATACCTGGTTACAATAATTCTGACGGAAACGACATCCAACGCCGCCACAGCTATTATTATGACACCTATAGCCATTTCTGCTGCTCAGCAGATGGGATTAGACCCCCGGACATTCGTGTTTGCAGTATGTTTTGCAGCTTCTGCATCATTTATTACACCCATCGGTTACCAGACAAATTTGATGGTTTATAGTCCCGGCGGGTATAAGTTTACTGATTATGTGCGCGTGGGATTGCCCCTGGCAATTGTATTATGGTGCATGGCAACCTGGTTAATTCCAATCCTCTGGCCCTTTGCTTCAATTAATGTATAGCCATTTCTGATCTTTTTCATCTAAAGAGAAAAAGAAAGGAATTAACATGAACGATTTCGTAATAACATACACAGATGAAAATTGGCAGGAAACCGTTGAAAATCAAATTGGATTGACCTTGATTTATATCTGGCTACCTAGAGTATGGCACATGTAGAACCATCGGTCCCGTAATCGATGAATTGGCTCAAGAGTTTTCAAGGGTAAAGTCACCATTGACAAACTGAATGCGGATGCAACACACCTTCCTGTTTTTCATGAGCTTCCTTCTGTCGCAGGAAATAAGCATTAATTTCTAGACTATTTAATCTAACTTTGGTGTTACCTATGGCTGAATCCAGACTAGAAGAATATTTATCCAACCCTGCAAAGGGTTTATGGAAATTAGCTATTCCGGTCATGGCTGGGATGAGCATTCAAACAATTTATTCTATCGTTGATATGGTATTTATCGGCCGGTTGAGTGGCAATGCCATTGCAGCTGTGGCTTTTAACATGCCCTTATTCTTTTTTGTTCTGGGGTTGACATTTGGACTGGGTGCCGGCGTTACTGCTTCCATAGCCCGATTCATTGGTGCAAAAGATAAAATCAGCGCTGATAACAGCGCAGAACATGCAGTGGTTCTGGGTTTAGGTATCAGCGTTGTATTAACAACTGTCGGGTTGGTTTACGGCAAACAAATTTTAGTCAGTATTGGTGCAACCGCTGATGTGGCTAACTTAAGCTGGTCTTATCTCAGAGTTATTTGTATTGGATTACCCTTTATGGTGCTGTCTGCGTTTTTTCGTTCCATCCTGGCTGGGGAAGGGGATACCAAATTTCCAATGACAGTAGCCGCGTTAGGGACTGTACTGAATATTATACTGGACCCAATTTTTATTTTTACACTTGGGTTTGGTATCCCTGGGGCAGCATGGGCAACTGTTATTAGCCAGATAATCGTTTTTATTATTTTTGTTTATATGTTGTTCGTCAAAGAGCATTCCTATATTACCTTTCGTTTAAAGGATTTCAAACCATCTTCTTTTATTATGAAAGATATTATTAAAGTTGGCCTTCCTGCTTCCATGTCCATGGTGATCATGTCTATCGGACAGTTAATTTTTAATAGGATTCTCGTTTATTTTTCCACTGATTCGGTGGCTGCCTACCAGGTTGGCGGACGAATTGATATGGTCATTTTTCTACCTATTATGTCCATAGCATTCGCATTAACAACTTTGGTGGGCATGTTTCATGGTGCGCAGAAATTGGACAAAGTAAAATATATTATTAAATACGGATTAACCAGGTCATTCATGATCACGGTGGTTATTTCTATTATTGTATATGCTTGTGCACCACAATTAATCATGGGTTTTACTAAGGATATTTATATCCAAAATACAGCGGTCAAATATTTAAGGCTTATGTCCATCGTTTATCCATTGGTTGCGACTGCCATGCCTTGTGGTCGTATTCTCCAGGGCTTTGGTCTTGGAATGCCTTTGTTAATCATTACGTCCATTCGTGTATTGCTAGTATCGTCTCCATTGGCAGCATTTTTTATTTTTATTCAAGGTCGACCTCTGGAATGGATCTGGTATTCCATGATGATCTCAACGGTTGTTTCATCCATAGTAGCGTTGACCTGGGTTTACTGGACAGTCAGGAAATTTCCATTAATAAAAACTCAAGCGTAACTATAAAAAACTGTCAATAAATCCGATAAACAATGCTATGAGAATCCCTTTTCCAATTATGTTTTAACTATATTTTTATAACCAGCTAAATGAATAAAATGTTTTTATTATTATGTATTGTTCTCAATAAAAACCAAATCAAATTTTGGAGAATTTTAAAAAAACCACTTTAAACCAATATTTCTATTTGTCTGTTAATTTACTTGTAGATAGATTTGGGCTGCCAACCCAACAATTTATAACATAATTTCTTGCTTTACGGTATTTTTTCACTTGCCGATTTCGTCCACTGAATGAAAAATTAGTACAGAAAAACGGAAATGGCTGAAGCAATAGAACTAGATTTTACCTCTACAAAAGTTAGATCCAAAGCACCAGATCCAAAAGTTCCGGAAGCTCTCCTCAACGTCAAGATAGATTCAGAACCATTGATTAAGTCAGATGGTGAATTACCCACTGAATTTCAAATAAACAATTATTATGGAAAAGATACCCTCGGTATGGATGTCTTGAAGAATAAGTATTTAGCCCCCTGGGAACAACATCCCTGGGAATTATGGACCCGTCAGGCAAAAAGCATTTCCTCCGTTGAGAAAACGAAACAGCTTAAAGATAAATGGGAGAAAAATTTCTTTTCTATACTTGAAGATTTCAGGTTTGTCCCGGGTGGTCGTATTATGCATGGAGCAGGCCGTGAGGACATTACAACAACATTAAATAATTGTTATGTTGTTGCTATTAAGGACGATTCCATAAATGCAATCTATGCCGCTATTAACGACGAAGCTCTTACCTATAAATATGGTGGTGGGTGTGGCCATGATCTCTCACTTTTGAGACCTGCAGGCGATGCGATCCATGGAACGGGAGGGGAATCATGCGGTCCAACGGGATTCATGAACCTGTTCAGCGAGAATACAAATACAATTGCTCAGCATGGAAGACGGGGTGCCAATATGCAAACGCTCCGGGTAGATCATCCTGATATCGAAAAATTTATCGCCATCAAAACAGGTGATATAAATATGGTTAAATACTCCAATATTTCTGTTCTGTTAACACATAAATTTTTACAAGCAGTAGAACAGAATGACGATTTTGAACTCATGTGGAAGAAGACGGCATACAAAACTGTTAAAGCGCGAAATTTATGGAATAAGATAATCCATTATGCACATAGAAGTGCGGAGCCGGGTCTTCTCTTTTGGGACACAATGAAAGATTATCACAATGCAGAATATTGTAGTCCTTTAGTATCAACAAATCCATGCGCTGAACAACCATTACCAGAGGGCGGGTGCTGTAATCTGGGCGCAATCAATCTAGAAAGGTTCGTAGATAATAATAAAAATTTCACCATTGATAAGTTTAAAGAAACTGTCTCCATGGGATTTCGCTTTCTAGACAATGTTGTTGATTACAACATGAAAAGGCATGCCTTGGCATCACAAAAAGCTAATGCTAAGAATGATCGTAGAGTTGGACTCGGAATTCTTGGGCTGGCTGATATGTTGGTAAAAATGAATATTAAGTACGATAGTGAGGATGCGCTTCAGACCGTGGACCAGATTATGCAAATTTTTCGAGATACTTCCTATGAAACCAGTATAGAATTGGCGAAAGAAAAGGGTATATTTCCGAATTTTGACTGGTCTGGGCATAGTAAAAGTAAATTTATTAAAAATCTACCAAAGAACCTTCGGGACCAAATTCAAAAACACGGTATCCGAAATAGCACTCTCACAACTGTAGCTCCAACCGGAAGCGGGGCCATTGTTGCCAGAGTTTCCTCCGGGATCGAACCGATTTTTGATACATCTTACAGACGGAGAGTAAAGAAAAATAAAGGCAATGGTAAACTGTTTAAAGAATATAAAGTATATCACCCCATCATTGAAAAACTCTTTGGAAATGATGAGAACCTCCCTGACTATGTTATCACTGCTCATAATATTGATCCCTATTTTCGCGTAAAAATGCAAGGGGTCATCCAAAAGTATATTGACAGTTCTATCTCTTCAACCGTAAATCTACCTGGAGACGTTTCAGTTGAAACCGTTGCAGATATTTATATGACTGCTTATAAAGCAGGATTAAAGGGTATTACTGTTTACCGGGAGGGTGCACGTGAAGGCGTACTCATCACAGATGCAAAAACGAATGAAGAAAAAGAAATACAAGAATCAACCACGAATAAATCAGCCGAAAAAATCCGTGTGAGAGCTGAACCTCGATTCAGGCCTAATACAACCTTAGGAAGAACCCGGAGAATTCGTACAGGGGAAGGAACATTATACATTACTGTCAATGAAGATGAACATGGCCTTTGTGAAGTATTTACTGCTATTGGTAAAGCCGGTGGAAATGCAGCTGCACAATCTGAGGCAATTAGCCGACTTATTTCTCTAGCTTTACGATCAGGAATCAATCCTGAATCTATTGTGAAGCAATTAAAAGGAATTAGTGGCCCAAACCCGACATGGGAAGATGGACGACTTATACTTTCTGAAAGCATTGGATGACTATCTGAAAAACCACACACAGAAAAAATCAAAAGATGAACCAAAATTTACACATTTTACCATTGCCAATGAAGCTGAAACACATGGTAAGAATATACAAGACTATACAGTAAAAAATATTTCTTCATGTCCCGACTGTGGTGGCCCCGTTCAGTTTCAATCAGGGTGCGTAACTTGTACGGGCTGTGGATTTTCTAAATGTGATTAAATACTTTATATATTTAATTTTAAATTAACCCTTCTAAAGGAGTCGCCCGCGAAGGGGAAAGAACTATACTTTCATGATTTCTTTTTCTTTTTGTTCCTGTACTGTTTTCAATTCATTGATATGCCTGTCCGTCATTGTCTGAATATCATTTTCCGCTCGTCTGATTTCATCTTCTGATATATGCTCCCCAGTTTGGAGATCCTTCAGTTGGTGGTTTGCATCCTTTCGAACATTCCGAACAGAAACTCTTCCCTCTTCCACTAAATCATGAACATATCTGATAAGTTCCTTTCTCCTCTCCTCAGATAATTGGGGTATAGGAACGATGACAGCATTACCGTTATTGCTGGGTGTCAATCCAATATTACTCTCGAGGATCGCTTTTTCAATATCAGGAATCAATCCTGAATCTATTGTGAAGCAATTAAAAGGAATTAGTGGCCCAAACCCGACATGGGAAGATGGACGACTTATACTTTCT
>JYMV01002436.1_pt1 | contig 22757 bp, 11 predicted proteins | sample 338911 | NCBI WGS metagenome assembly JYMV01 (sample SAMN03354496, study PRJNA234377) | hydrothermal vent metagenome | biome: Deep sea; feature: Hydrothermal plumes at the Eastern Lau Spreading Center, Western Pacific Ocean; material: Seawater | place: Tonga | collected 2009 | depth 2000 m m
AACATTCTTTTTTTTTGTAGATGAAGAAAGGTTTCCAAGTTTCCCTGCGCACCCGTAATGTCATTATCCCGTCGATTCAACAGAATAAGACCTCGGGATTCAGCATGTTCAATAACGGCGCTGATCGCTGATTGACGTTTGGCTTCGTCACGGACGATACCCCCCTTGCCGACTTGCCCTTTTCCCACTTCAAATTGCGGTTTGACCATGATCAATAAATCGGCACCGTCCCGGCAACGAGCTGCTATGGCCTCAAACAGGAGAGTCACGCTGATAAAACTCACGTCCACAACCACAAGGGAGACAAGTTCAGGTACATGTTCGGCTGTAAGATGGCGGGCGTTGGTGCGATCCAACATGACCATACGATCATCGTTCTGAATGCGCCATGCCATTTGACCGTAGCCCACATCAACAGCATAGATTCGTTGGGCCCCTCCCAGGAGAAGAATTTCGCTAAATCCACCGGTTGAAGCGCCCACATCCATGCAAATACGACCGCTCGGATCCACGCCAAATGTTTCGAGAGCCGGCGCCAACTTCAACGCCCCACGACTCACATATCCGGGATCGCCGCCGCCTTTGAGGCGAATTTCGGCGTCAGCCTTTACCTGTATTCCGGCCTTGGTTGCGGGGGTATCATCCACCAGCACCACCCCGCTCATGATGAGCGCTTTAGCGCGTTCACGCGAGGGAGCCAGCCCCTCAGACACCACACGTTGATCAAGACGTTGTTTCTTCAATCGATATCGAGTTCATCATCAAGTGGGCGCGTTACCGCCTGACCATCTTGCTCGGCAATCAATTGCTCCACCTTTTTCTCGGCGGCGGTCAGTGCATCCCTGCCTTTTTTGGCAAGTGCCATTCCGTGTTCAAAGGCCTTGAGAGCATCTTCTAACGGCAAGTCTCCCTGCTCCAGATGTCCCACTTGATTTTTCAGGTCGGCAATAATCTCTTCAAAGCTCTGATTTTGTTCACTCATAATTCGCGTTTCTCACTCAAGATTTCCAGGGCATTGTACACCACTAAATAGCAAAATCACGGGCATTTCAAATGCTCTTCTGAGGCAATAACCCACAATATATAAATAAAAAGGGTTGCGTATTTGCTCCACGGCTAGGCCACGAGTAGCATTTGGACTGGCATGAGCCCAACATTCTACCGACATACGGCCACACTAGGTGGCCTTCTTGCGCTATTGGTCAGTGCAAACATCGCTTTAGCGGCACCCGACCTGGTGTGCGATGTGACTGCTGAAACCAACGGTACCACCGTTACATTAACCGTTACGGTTACGAATAATGGGCAGAGCGACGCGATAAATTCGTTGTCTCCGGCACTCGGATTTCCTGTAGAGACCTACTTTGGATTTCACAGCCTGGCCGAGATGAGCGACCCACCACCGGCGGGAGCCGACCTCGTTGAAACCTTTGCCGCCCTGGCTATTGACGCAAGCACTGTGCCCGTAAGCAAGGAAATCAAATCCGTGGGGGTCGGCGATCATACGGCATGGTGCGTTACCAACTGGGACTGGGGAGTCCTTGGAGAACCCTGTGCAGATAATATTGATTGTGGCGGGTTTTGTCCGGAGGGGTCTGCGAGCTGTATTTGCCACGAACAACTCGGCGGATCGGCGTGTGCCCCTGGTTGTGATGCGGAAAACACTGATTGCCCAATCGCCTCAACAGGACAACTTCAGTGCAATGTGGACCTGGGTGTTTGTACGCTCGGCCGCCCTATCGCCGAGGAAACAGATTTCTCGAACAACAGCTCTTCGGTGAGCTACACGGTTACGGCACCTGTAACCGGACCCGACCTGGTGGTCACCAAACTCACGCCGGTGGCAAAGGGAGCATCGGCCTTTGGTTTTAGCGTTGAAGTCGAGAACATTGGAAATGCGCCCACACTCAGCGGGTTTGATGTCGAAATTTACCCACAAGCGCCGGAAACGCCCACCTTCACAAGCTACGGAGATATCTTTTGCACGGTGGTCTCCACGCTGGCAGCGGGGCAGAAACAAGAGGTCGACTGTGACTCCAATTGGACCTATCTCAGTGATGGTACGTACAACGCATATGCCTATGTGGACCTGATAGAAAACAAAGCCGAGGGCAATGTTAGCGAACTGAACGAAGACAATAATGCGTTTGGACCGGTGCCCGTCATTGTAGGCAGCCCCGACCTGACAATCAGTCAGCTGACGGTGGATACAAGCGACGATACCAACATCAAGTTTGACGTCACTATAACCAATCCCGGTGGCAAGGATGCCACTCTTGTTGACGTATGCCTCTACAAGCATCTCGATGCTGAACCCGGAGTGGATGATGTCCCTGACAGCATCAAAGTCTCTCCAAAAGTAACTGCCGGCGGAACTGCTCAAGTCAGTTTTGACCAACTGATTGTAATTGGTGGCACGTACACAGCGTGGGTGAGCACAGACTGCAAAAACAAGATTGAAGAGTCGAACGAAGACAACAACACCACCTCACAGGTCTATACCGTGGTCGGGCTGGAAAACGACATCCCAGAAATTACCAAGGTGACTCCACTGCAAGACTGTGGACCGGCGGGAATCTGCGATTGCACGGTTGCTGAGTTATGTCAGTGGGACCTCACAGTGGTCGATGAAATCGGCGCGCCTCTCCAATATCGACTCATTGACTCTCCCCTGGGCATGGGAGTGAGCAAGAGCGGCAAAGTGCAATATGTGCCACCGCTTGGAAGCACCACAAAGGAACACAAGATCACCGTTGAGGTGTCAGATCAGTTCAATGCCAAAACAACAACGGAACTGGTATTCAGTGTCTCGCCGGTACCCAAAAGCTTTGTCGGGATTGTGGGTGAGTTGTCGAGCATGCTCAACGGCCCGGACAAGAGCGCATGCCGAATGACGGAAGTACCCGGCTCAGGATTTGCCTATGTGGGCAGCAACTACACCGTCGAATTTTTCAACCACAAAGGAAAGACTACCGGCGCACTATCCCTGGGTCCCACGCTCATGGTCGGTATTGACTATTCGGTCCTTGACGGGAAATTGGGTTGCCATGTTCAGGCGTTGCCCGGGGGCGGTTTTGCGCTCTTGGAACTCACTACAAACACCGTTCTCATTTACGGCAACGACGGCACACACCTCAAGACCATACAGATACCGTCCCTGGTTGGCGGCGCCCTTATCAGTGAAGAATTTGTTGTTGTAGACGCAACCACGCTGGCCTTTTTAGACCCGGTTGCTCAAAAAGTGATCTTTGTCGATTGGACGACAGGAACACTCAATCCCAACTGGGGCGGAAACAACAAGGCCGAACCTGATTCGGACGCAGGCACCCCCGGCGTATTAGATCTGTATGTCACCACTGCAGGCACAGCAATGGCCGTTTACGACTCCTACTTGTGGAGCAACGGCTCAATTGTTCGAGTCTACAACCGATTCTTTTCTGTCCGCCAATTGGTCGACTTTGACGCTGGTGGAAGCATTGTAGATAAGCATCCTATCGGCGACCTGCTTCCCGATGATGACCAGGGAGACCAACCGCCCTGGACCTTACTGTCCGCACCGGACGGCGGCATTCAATTTATCGATTATGAAGCTGCTCGCCTGTGTTGGTACGACGGTACATTCCAGCCCGTATCCACCTTCACAGTCAAAAACCCGCAATTACCTGACAGTGAAGCGCCACTCAAAGGCTGCGTGTATATGACGGCAGTGAAATTTGAACTGAGTGTCAGCAATCTACACTGTGGCACACTATCCGGTGGCGGCTTTACCTGCCATGACATGGCCAAAGAGCAAGGCTTTGTCCTGGACAGCTTTGCTGAGTATTGGTCCAACTGCCCGGTTTTGGATATCTCACCCGGAAGCGCTCAATTCGGTGGCGTGCCCACCGGCTCCAAAAAGAACATCTCAATTGGAATCGCTAACACGGGCGGCGGCGTCCTCAAGATAACCGGCAAGACACTTCAATCGATTGATGGCACCTCAGCTTACTCAACGCCCGGTTGGCCACAAGGCCAGGTTTTCTACCTCTTTCCGGGGGAAATCATGGAAGACTTGCTCACCTACTCTCCGCAGACAGCGGGCTATCATCAAGGGTTGGTGACCTATGAGTCCAACAGCTGCAAAACTTTGTCGATACCCTTGGAAGGGTACGCCGGCCCTCATGCCGAAATTTCCCCAAATCCAGTCTCTTTTGTCGGTGTTGAGCTCGGCACACACGAACGCAGCATCACGGTGAAGAGTGTCGGTTCAGATCCTCTTTACATCAGTTCGTTGGCGTTGACACAATCCAATTCCCTCTTTGAACTGATTCCCAATAGTCCAGCCGCAATCAATCTAGAGCCGGGGCAGTCCACTGAATATAAAATCCGGTTCACAGCCACCGAACCTCAAATTGAAACGGCTTTACTGGAAATTCTGACCAATGATGTGGCCGGGGCAAAACATGAAGTCCTCATTCAGGCCAGCACCGCTGCTGAACTCAGAATCATACCGGGCGGCTTTAACTTTGGAACAGTCGCCATTGGTGACACTCGAAGCCAGTCCGTCACGCTCAAGAACTACGGAAAGACGGCCATTGATTTTACTGAGTCTGAACTGATTGCGCCGCCGGGCTTTAGTTTGGATACAAGCGAAACAGCCTCAACTCTAGGACCTCAAGAGAGCACCAAAGTTACGCTAAAATACTCGCCTACAAGTAAGGGTTCAGCATTGGGCCGTGTCGTCCTGCACCAAAGTGATCCCGCTCTACCCAACTTTGATCTACTGGCCATTGGCGGCACCGGCACTCACCTGCCTCAGGGGTTTACAGGGAGCATTGCCCTGTCCGGAGAAAATGGCGCATTTCCGAGTACAACCGGGGTCAACGAAACAGCAATCGAGCTCTCAACGGGCGGATTTGCATTCTACGCCAAGCAGATGAACGCGATTATTGTTGTCGGAGGAAACGGACTACCGGATCCCTGGTTCGGCGATGACGGCGTCATCCGAATGGTCGGGCCAAAGGGCGCATTTCCAAATGCTTCGGGACTGGGCAAGACCCTCGTTGAGCTGACAAGCGGCGGCTTCGCCATGCTATCCCAGACTAAGCTCAAAATTTATTGTGTCGGTCCGGACGGTAAACCCAATCCGTATATCGGCGACGGCGGCATACTCAGCCTGGAAAACACCTTCAGCAATATCGACTCGGTTGGTGACACTCTGGCCGTTCTGGCATCCCACTCCTTTGCAGTGATAGACCCCCAGAATGACCGTGTCCTGGTTGTGGATCCATTTGGAATCGCCAACCAGAACGTGGGAGATAACGGCGTCATCTCCTTTTCAACAAATCCAGTGGCGGGAGATGGTTTGGCTACCGGCATTGGCTACAACCTCGCTACAACAACTTTGGGCGGCATGGTTCTCGGCGATACCGACACGGGTCGCTTCTATGTACTCGCCAAGAATGGTGGCTACATCAATCAGTCAACGCCCAATATTGTGACCAATTTCAACGGCACACTCACCTCATTCACCACTCAGCCAAGCAACACCTTCATTTACTTTGACCGTGACGCGAAACAAGTGAGCGCACACATCTACCCCGACCTGGCATTGGACCCAAGCTTCGGCTTCGCCGGACAGGTGAACGTGGGAAATCTCTGGCCGGAGAGCAACCTGGGCGCTGGGGTGATTGGTCTGCGAAGTGGTACCGGTGGCGCTGTCATTGATTTGGACTGCGATTGCCTCCGCTTTTTCTCGTTTGGCGGGAGTGTTATGACCTTGCTGCCGGAGTATGCGGCGGAGCTGCCTGAACAGTTGGATTTTAGCATTGTGCCTGTGGGTCAAATCAGTAGTGAGCAGACCGTCACAATTCAAAACAACGGCAATTTCTCACTGGATCTCAAGCTCTTCTTTTCAGACCTCCAATTTAGAATGACGGACGGTAGTGTCGAGGTCAGCATTGGGCCCGGTCAAAGCTTGGTACTGCCTATTGTCTTTGAACCAAAGGCTGTCGGAAGTCATACCGGCACACTCACCATTCTAACCAATGACCCGGCCAATCCGGCGCCGGGGACAATCACATTGACGGGCTCCACCGGTCCAATCTTCCAGCTCAGCCCCAACATCGCCAATTTGGATTACGGCAACGTCAAGGCCGGACTCAGCCTTTCTCAGAGTCTGACCGTCAAGAACGCAGGTGCTGACCCGCTGCAGATTATGAACGTAAAGCTCTCGGGAAATGGATTCACTCTGACGACTGCACCCGACGACGGTACGGTACTCGAAAGCGGAAAGAGCAAGCTGATCGTTGTGAAATACGCGCCTGCCTCAGAAGGAAGCTATTCCGGCTGGTTGACCATTAAGCATGACGACATTTCTCAGCCTACCGAACGAATCGTGCTGCTATCAGGACTCTCGGGCTCGCACCTCAAAGTCAGCCCGACCAGCATCTCGTGCGCCGGTGTACCCTTAGGGAAATCCACCGCCTGTGGTCTGATCAAAGTATCTAATATCGGTAACCAGGAATTGACCATTTCCGACCTCCAAATCGATGGGACTGCGTTTTCAACTGACTCAGTGAACAAGAAACTTCTGCCTGGTTTTGCACCCTTGGAAATACCAATTTCAGTCACCGCAACGAATACAGGCCTGACGACGGGAACGCTGACCATCATTCATGACGGCACCGGCAGCCTGGGTGCGACCAAAGTCCCGCTCTCTGCTTCTGTCAACGCAATGATGACGCTTCAGCCTCCAGCGCTGGACTATGGCTCAATATCTGTTGGAGAGGCCGTCGATCTAAGCGTTACCGTGTCCAACAAGGGCATTGGTGGACAGGTTCACATGCTGGCGGCTGCGACGACCGGTTCGCCGGCCTTGTCAGTTGTCTCGGTCCCCGTCTTACCAGCGGATTTGAGCAATGAAGGAACTCAAAATGTCACCGTTCGCTGTGCACCAACATCACCAGGGCTACATCTGGGCGAATTGATCATTTCAACCAATGTGGCCGGATATGGGCAACTAAGCGCCCCAATTTCATGTATTGCCGGCGGATGGCTTACTGCTGATCCACCTGCTCTCGCATTTGGAGCGGTGACCCTCGGCAACGACAAGATCAAGACATTCGTTTTGTATAACGAGGGCACGTCAACGGTCACATTGGGAACGCCGAAATTCGAAGGCGCCAATGCCCCACAATTTAGCCTCAGTGAGCTACCAACTACCCAGTTGGCTCCAAACGAGAAGATGACAATCGCTGTGACCTTCACTGCCCAATTAGATAAGAACTATTCGGCCACGTTGCAGTTTATGGCAGAAAACAACGTCGACAGTTTGTTGTCGGTCCCAATGAGTGCCACATCAGGTGCTGTTCTGACTCTGGTTGCAGGGTCCGATCCGCTGGACTTTGGAAATCATAGTCCAGGCTCCACCACCATTCGCACGGTGATGGCCGTAAATACCGGCTCCGACCAGCTTGAAGTCACCAGCATCAACATTCAAACGACAAGCGGCACAAATCTACCAAAGACCAACCAACCCTTCATGTTAGTCGACCCAACAGACCAAAACTTCACGCTCAAGGCAGGTGAAAGCCACCCCATCAATATTGCTTTCAATCCTCAGTCCATTGGCCAATACATTTATAACTTGAATGTGGAATCGGATGCTGGCGCAAAAGGACTCGGCATTCTCGGGAAATCAGGTGGACTGCTCTATGTCGCACCGAATTCATTACTCTTTGGTGAAACGCCTTTGGGCAGCAACAAGGAACAGGCCATTATTCTGGCCAACCAAAGCAGCGGCACAGCCCTCAATTTGGACTACTTTGTAAGCGGTGACGTCGATCAATTCGCTCTCGTTGACGGCCAGGGTCAGGCGCTCAGCCCGGGTGGCGTGAATTTGGCACCTGCTACAACCATTTCCGACTGGCGCGTCCGCTTCTCGCCCACAGCGTCCGGCAGTTTCAAGACCACCTTCACCTTCTTCTCCGACATGGGCGTTGAAGGTGTTTCTGAACAAATTGTTGCGACTGGAAAGTCCGGTGCACGCTCTCGTATCTTGTACCCACCGGTTAGCTTCCATGGATTTGACGCCGTGGACGTGGGTCAGAGCGAATCTCGTCCCATACATATTGCAGCCGTCGGCAACGCCCCCCTCCAAATACTGGGTAGCATTATCAAGGGCGATACACAGGCCTTCGACGTACAAGGACTGGATTCATTGCCCGTCGATGTCCCTGCCGGCCAGATTGCAAACATAACGATCCAATGCACACCGCCCGATGCAGGCACCTACTCCGGCGTCTTGCAACTATCGACTGATGACCCGATAAACCCGAAAATATCGTTTAATCTCTGGTGTACAACACCGCCCGCTCTTTCTGTTGAGCCCACGTCACTGGAGTATGGAGCACTTCTTCCGCTCACCAGCAAGTCTCTCAGCATCACCATCACCAACCCAGGTGAGCAGGTGATGATCCTAAAGGACGCATATATTGTGGGAGGCAATGCCAGCTTCAAATTTGACGCGCCACCACCATCGGATACTGCAGTACCTGGAGGCGCAACATACACAATCGGAGTGACCTTTGAGCCCGAAGAGGGACAGGAATACTCGGCCGGGCTCTTTATTGAAACAAGCGATTCAGCGGCACCACAGATTCAGATTCCACTGAAAGGCGTTGCTGGTTCTCGTATCTCAGTGACACCCCAGGTCCTCAACTATTGCAGTGCCAAAGGTGACGCCGTTGTTACCATCACCAACAAGGGTGCCTCACCGCTCAATATAGAAAGTGCCGAATTGGGGCAAGAGAGCGACGCGTCACTCACCATACAATGGCCCAAGGACGATGCTGACAATGAACTCAGTCCGCCCTTCAAGCTCAATCCCGGTGAGAGTCGGAAGGCCACTGTCACACTCGTTCAGCTGGGCACAAAAAAAGTGGATCGTGCCAAACTGATTATCACCAGTGATGACCCCAACGAAGCCGAAACAACACTGAGAATTGTGATGGGAAAAGGTCTGCTTTTGGAAGCCAACTTTAGCGGCGTTTCGGACGTGGGAGCACCAGGGGCTGATTCGGCATTCAGTGACGGTAGCGGTATTGGTATTGCGGCAACTGAACTTTGCACCGGCGGGTTTGCCCTCACCGGCAGTAGCCCGGGACGCATCTACTACACCTATCCTGCCGGCGGCGGAAAAGCGCTGGCTCTGGATGCCTGGGGAAGTGAAAATGGAATCCTTGACCTGGGTTCGGTTGTTGCCGACGCAGGACTCAACATAAACCTTGCAGCGGACCTGGGAAGTATTCTCAGTTCCCTCGATGACGGCACTCTTATCCTGGTATCGCCGTCATCAGGAGCGTATGTGTTTGTTCGAAATGACGGCACCATCGCCACCGAAAGGGCGAACGGCGGTGTTATTCGCCTGAACCAACTCACAAACGGTCCTGCGGTCGCCGGAGCCATTGCAGTCTACGGAGATGGATATGTGGCGGTTGAACGCCGCAACAAGGTGCTTTTAGGTATGACGGCGGCCGGTGAACTAGACACTAACTTTGGCGTCAATGGTGTGGTTCAGCTAGATACCCTGTCTGATGTTGGACACACGGTCGGTGAACGTGTGCTGATTCTGGACGAAAGCATCGCAATCAGCGATGGAAGCAATGACTCTATTATGATGCTGGATGCCACTGGAGCCCTGGACAAAACCTGGGGAGACGCCGGCTTGTTTGACTTGCAGCTTCTGCAAGTGGATCCGCCCATTGTCGGGTTGACGGCAGCGTTAGCCGTGCATGATGGCGGCTTTGCACTCGTTGATGCGGTCACCGACAGACTCATTCGCATTGACGGTGGAGGACTACTCACCAAGACAAACAGCGTCACCCAATTGGCCGGGCCAAACGGCATGTTTGCCGGTGCCGCGCAGACGGGAACTTCATTGGTTGTCACCTCCGTAGCGGGCGCCGAAAACGCCGATAACAAATTTGCCATACCCGACATTCAGTTGAGCGACATTTTCTTCGTCGACGACTCCGGCACCATCCTGGTCAATAAGGCAGCGGCTGCTTCCCTTTCCATCTGCCCCATTGAAATCAAGCTTAGTAAGGGACAGACCCAAGGTGACTCGCAAATCATCAACATCACCAACACCGGTGATACCTTCCTGGATCTAGAGAGCATACAGCTCACCAACACTCAGATTGATGTTGATAAATTAGAATGCTCCGGCGAAGGCTGCTCAGCCCAAACTCTCAACGTCGCTGAAAATACCGACTTCAAGATTGTGTGGACGGCCAATAACCCGGGCGTTGACGGCGGCGCCGACACTCCAATCTATGGTTGCTTTGAGGAAAAACTGACCATTGATCACAACGGTATCAACTCACCCACACAATGCCTGGTAAAACTGCAATCCTATTTCAAAGTTGAGGTGGCACCGGTCGTCAACACATTCGGCTCGCTGTCCTACACCTTCCCACCTCAATCTCAGGGTTCTCAATTTACCAAGGAGTTCACCATTCGGAATGTTGGCTGCCAAAACATGCCTATTGCTGATAAGGCCATTGCCGTAAACGTGATACCCGCGGACTTCACACACAACACCCCTGGACTGCCGGTCGACCTGGGACCCGGCGAGCTCTATAAATTCACGGTGACTTGCAAGCCCTTTGAGCCCGGCCAACACACAACGACGCTCAGTATTACCATTGACGGGAAGAATCACCCGGTGCAACTCACCTGCATCACCGGTCCCCTCATGGATCTCGATCCGAGCACGCTCAAATGGGCAGGCGTTGACGTGGGTGATGCCGAATTCAAGGACATCACCATTACAAATCTGGGTGGCGAAGCGCTCGAACTCAATCTTTCCGAAACCACGATTGTCCAGGATTCCGACGCCTATTCAATGGATTTGACCCAAATCAAAGACGTGCTTGGTGTCGGCGAATCCCAGGTTCTATCCGTCAAATTTGCACCCGCTGAATATCGCGACTATCCGGCCACACTCAATCTCTCAAGCAACAGTATCAGCTTGGATCAAACGGAAGGAGTGGTGAACTTGTTCGGTAGTAGTCTGGCAGTGGCTGAACTGCAGCCGGCCGTTGTTGATTTTGGCTGTGTGTCGCCCGGCGAATCCGTAAATGCGAGCGTAAAGATCTCCAATCAGGGCGCAGGGAGCTTGTCACTTGAATTGGAGGAAACGTCCCTGGACGGCAGCATTTTCGAAATCGTCAGTTACGACGAGATCAAGCTGGTCAATATACAGCCCAAGAATTCCTCCTCCATTGAGTTTAGTTGCAACCCTGTCAGCGTAGGTAGTTTCAACGCCGAACTCACATTGAAGAATGATTCCATTGGCGCTACCGGGGAAGTAAAAGTGCCGCTGCTTTGTAACTCCGGGGCAAAATGTGAACTGAGCACCCAGGTGGTTGATTTTGGTTCCATTGCCTGGAATGCAGAGCCAAGCACCCGAACTTTCGCGCTCAAAAACACAGGTTGTGCTGAGATGAGCGCCACCGTGTTCCAGCCCTCCGTCAGTGATGCGGTCCAGGAGTTCAAAGTTGTGGCCCCATGTGAGCCTGTCAGTGATCTGGATGGATGCTCCTTCAAGGTTGCTCCACCAAGCGATGCAAACACGCCCGGCGAAACAAATATCGAAATCACATTGGATCCAAGCATTCAGCCTGTCGCCCACACACTGGAACACCTGGTCCGTGTTGAAACCGATTGTTTAGGTCAGGATGGTCCTCTCTTTGTCACATTGAAAGCCGCCATTTCAGCACCGGAAGATGTTGGCGGCGATGACGCGGGTACCACAACAGGCACCGGCACCTCCAGCGATGATTTAGGCGCTGAAATTCAAGCGGATGGAGGTGGCGGCGACGGTCTGGACAGCGGAAGTTCAGATGGAGGAAGCGGTAGCGGTAGCGATAATGGTGACGACGGCGGTTGCGGCTGCAAAACCACACCCTCACAGCCCACACCCATTCCCATGGGCAGCCTGCTTATTGTGATGCTGATGCTGGTTGGAATAGTTCGGGCACGCCGAATCAAACGATCCTAAGCAAAATTTCGAATCACTAATTCCACACGACGTCCTCGACGACGTCCATCCCGTCTAACTGCGCGTGGGGAAGTAACCTCCCGAATGTCGTAACCATCAAAAAGCTGACGATTGAGCGCTACATTCGGATTAGAGAGCATGACCAGACAGCCGCGTTGATCCAAGATATCGAAGACCTCGCGCAATCGACCCATATGATTATCCGTAAACGCTTCAGGGCTGTAATCGGTGAAGCGCGCGCTGGATGCCAGCACCTGAGAAGGTGGGTCCAGGTAGACAAAATCACCCGAGTTAGCCACCTCCAGAACGGTTTCATAGGTCCAGCGCTGCAACTCAACACCCTGCAGCAAACGATGCACATGCCGCAAGTTGGCCGCATTACAAATAATCGGATTCGTATAGCGGCCGAAAGGTACATTGAACTTTCCACTACTATTGACTCGATACAAACCGTTGAAACACGTGCGATTGAGAAAAAGCATTCGCGCGGCTCGATTTATCGGACTCATCTTACTGGGGTCGAGAGAGCGTATTCGATAGTAGAAGTTCGTTTCGTATTGGTACTGGTCCAACGTGGCTATCAACGCTTCGACGTCGTCGCGAATAACCCGATAAAGGTGAATAAGTTCGGCATTCAGATCACTGAGAATTCCTTTTTCGATCCGGCCAACCTGGGCCAAATACAAAAACGCTGACCCGCCGCCCACAAAGGGCTCATGATACGCCTCAAAATGAGCCGGAAAGAGAGGATCAAAAGCAGACAAATGCCGCTTTTTACTCCCCGCCCATTTTACAAAGGGCTCGGCCCGAAGTTCACGTGGAATGGCGTCATAACGATCGTATGCAGGTGCTGGAGGACTGTAATGCCGTAGAAGAGCTGTAGGTTCAGTAGTTGCCATATATGGTGCCATAACATTGCAAAATTGAGCGTGTCCAGTGCTTTTTGACGGCGTCATCCACATATGCTTAACTCACCGATATTGGAGGGTTTTGATGATTTCTAGTGTGTTGAAAAACGGGTCCTTTCTGTGGAGCGTGACAGTACTCACATGCCTGCTATTCGTTAGCTGTGAAGACGATTCGCAGGTGTTGACAGAAAGACCAGCTCCACCGCTGCATCAAGCGCAAAATGCCGGCGCGCAAAAAAGCCCTGTTTCCGGCAACAGCATTCCAGCGACGGTGCCCGATAACAAGGCTAAACAGGCGACCAAACAAGTCCCCAAAACAACCACCGAGGTTGAAAATAAAAAAGCAGCGAAGGAGAGTGTTCCTGAAAAGGTGGTCAGAAAAACTCGATCAACGGATCCGGTGATGGCCAAACCTTCAACGAAAAATCCGGCAGATCATAAGGTGTATGGCGTTACCAAAGGTTTGCACCTGGCCCAGGATTTGGATTTTGGATGGACGGGAAAGAACGAAAAAGCGCGGGTAGAAATTGTTACCCCTAAGCCCAACACGATTGTTCGCTCAGGGCGACTTCGAGTCCAACTTCGAATCATTGGACTGAAGATTGGCGCGGGCAATAAAGGCCGAGGCAACTACATTCGATTGTTGCTCGACAACGAGACGCCTCGCGATCTCTTCAAGTCCGGTGAACGCACAGTAACCATTGATGGACTGTCAAAGGGACTGCACACAATTCGGGTATTTGCCACAACCCCCTGGGGAGAAAGCATCAAGGCCCCCAACGCGTACGCAGCCGTAAACTTCTACGTAAAAACGAACAAAGACCAGCCCATTCCCGTGGACTTCTCAAAACCGGTGATGTCCTACTCGAAACCCGAAGGCATTTATAAAGGACAGGATGCTGAACGTATTCTCCTGGACTTTCATCTGGCCAACTCGCTACTCAGACCCGGTGGCAATCTGGTTCGATTGGTTCTGGATGGTGGGCCACCCATTGACCTGGCTGCCTGGAGCCCGGTGTGGTTAGAGGGCATGGCACCCGGCAATCACAGCGTTTCGCTCACTTTGGTGGATTCCAAGGGAAAAACACTCCATGGGCCTTACAATCAAATCGAGCGGACATTCACTGTCGAATAGTCGGCCATTGTGAGGCCGTCCGCTAGTGAAGCGGGCGACGACGCTCTCTAAACCAGACCCGGTATTTGTTCATTTTTTTGCGCTGCCATGACGTGGCTCGGCGGCGACAGGTACTGAATTCCTGAGAACCTTTTGGAGCGCCCCAACGGATTTCGGGACAATCATTGGGGTTATAGGCCATTTCTAGAGCTTCGCGGCGGTCAATGACATCCCCCACTGAAAGGGAGTGCTTGCTTCCGTCGCTGCGAGTGTAGTCAAAGCCACGCTTGGCTGCCTCTGCACGAATAAGAAGAGCAACTTGCTGACTCAGCTCACGCCCTGAACCGCCCTCGGGTATTTGATATCTTTCTGGATGAGCGAGAATACGCTTGGGTAGATCGATCACACTCTGAATGGCTATGAGAAGCCGGAGATCTCGAGACGGTGTCGAATAATCCTCCCACGGGCCCGATGTTTGAAAAATAGAGGAGCCATCTGGAATCTCAATCACACGCCTGGAATTCTTGCGGCGCCACTCCTCGCCTGTATCCACGGAGAGAACACGGCGGCGCACCTGCTCTGTAAGCGCATCCAGGACGGCGCTAAGCGCCATCTTGGGTGACAGGGGTTGAGGATGAATCAAGGCCTCCATCTTAGAGTAAAAAGACGCTTTTCCGCGGCTCCATTGCTCAGTCGAAAAATCACCGTAATCACGCCGTGAATTAATCTCTTTGTTGCTCAACAAGACCCATTCTTTACGACGTCGAACAATAGGACGGAAGCGTTTGAATCCGGCACCCGGCGTGGCTGAATCTTCGGGGAACAGAAATGAACCTCGCCAAAAACGTCGACGCCCAATTGTAGTATCCGGCTGAGCATCCACGGCAAAGAGCACGCCGGGACCGCCGTTTTCTTGTGGAAACCAGGCACTGACAACCAGGACGTGACCATAGGGATCATGAAATACCGCGCCCGGACGCAAAGCACGACGGGTCAAAGCGACCGGATAATAATCACTATTTTCATCCGTAGGAGCGACCCTTCCGGTCGAAGAATGAACACGCCGTGCCACTTCTCGACGGAGAAAATGCTCAAAGGATTTCACCACCGATTCCTTTACAGCTGGTATTTCATGAGTGTGCTGCGCTCCGCAGCGTGGAGCCCGTTTGGAACTCCCCCTCGAACAGCTTCTGTAACTAAAGGGCAGCCGGAGTTTCCATGCAAAATAAGCCCGTAAGAAGTACGGGAAATCAGCGCAATCAGGTTTGACGCGCATTCCCTTTGGGTTGTCTTCATTCAGGTTCTTGTGATTGAACAGAAAATTACGTTTTGGGTCTCTCAGAACTTCATGCAACGGCCGCCATGAAGGCTCCGCTTCCCTGGGTGCGTGAAAGAGTTGCTCAATCCAGAAACTATATAGATTCTCGGTGTCCCACTCCCACTTCCACGACGCCTTCCATACCGGAGAATCGTCCGGCCTCAGCTTGCCGACTTGAATTTTCCGGCGGTGCACCTTGACCTTTTGGCAGGCCAGAACCTTCCCGTCTCGCACCAACGCGCTACGCCACACGCCTTCCCTTGGCGCCTTGACCTGAGCCCACCAACCAAAGGGCGGCCCTCCACGCTCAATTGCGGCCACTACTCGCGAACTTCCATCGGGCTCCATCACCACGATCTGAGCACCTGGTTGAGCTTTCTCGCTCACGACCAGAATTTGAAGGGATGCCCCACCATGAGGCCGGCGAGGAGACGTGAATATTGCGAGTTCCTGCTGATCTTTGCACTCTTGAATTGCACCCAAATCGGGCGGTGTCAGCATGAGCGCTGTAATGAAAAAAGCGATCATTGACCAAATACAGCCAAACGTACGAGACGATTCAAAAAGGACTTTCGCGTGGTCTCTTTACCCAGCGCCAAATCGGTGACTGCCACGCGATCCAAACGAACCACCTGCTCCTGCTTTTTCCCACACGGGCGCATGTACTCAGAAATTGAAGAGATCGCATAAGGTCGCCCGTTGCTCTCATTTAGATAAACCATGATGTGTCCGCGCATATATAGAAGCACCACCCCAGCCCTGGATGCTGAGCGAATAGCTGCCAGTTTTTGCTGAGGACTCTTGCCCGTCAAGTCTACACTGCGCATTCCCGAACGAGACTGCACCGTAGAATGCCTGCCAAGCTGCAGCCCAAAGGTGGAAAAAACATCCAACACCAGGCGTGAACAGTCGCGACCACCATCCTTTCCGCCCCAACCATAGGGCTGATTGAGTACGGAAAAGAGCACTCGAAAGAGGTTTCTTCGGGTCAATGCCAGGAATCCTGCCTGGACGTTGGAGCCGTCTTGAATGTCGATCTCTTGAAATCCCGAGGCCTGAGGAAGTTGAACTCGAAAGCCCGTCGCCGTTCTTGCCAGCAAGGGCACGCTGCTACCCATCCGGAAAGTCACACCGTTGCCGCCCAGCACTGTATCTTCCAGCACGATCAGCCGTTGAGGATGGTCCCTGTACTTGCGTACATCAGCCACAGCCAGAGGAGGTGTCAGCTTATCGGGACGCAACCATCCCACAGAATGACCGCTATGCACGTAAAGCCAGCCACTCTTGCTCGCACGAAGCACCCGGACGATTTCGGTGGGATGAAGGCTGGAACAACGATTGCGATTGAATGCACGATCAATCGGACGAGTGAACAACGCAGAAATCATTGGAATGCAAAACAGCGTGGTCTCTTGATGAACGACACGAAATTCATCAACCTGAAGCGCCTTAGCTATTTGAACGAAAGCCCGGTCAAAAGCGCCCCTCTTATCCTCTACAAAATGTCCACTCTTGAGACGTTCAGCAAGCCACTCTTGACGCTCGCCCAATTCGCGACTAACCCGCTCCTGGTTACCGATTTTAATTCCAAATATGTCCTGAAATCCACCGGGGCTTTCTTGGTTTTTCTGGTTGAGCTTTTCAATATCCCGGGCGTTCAGGAGAACGGTATCAGCCTGAGAACCCAGTCGCTGAGTCCAATGTGCTAGTTTCTGGTGTTGGGACTCCACTCGGGGTGCCGTGTTCTCAAAAACGAGCGATTTCTCGCACACACTGGTGGGTGGCGGCGTAAACCGACAGCCTAGAACAGTCACGGATACAGCAAACAGTAGAATGCGCACCCTCACGAACTCACTCCTCAGTAGACGTGTAGCCCTGAAGCAACGCCGTCGTAAAAATACCCGCTAGCCTACGATACCCGCGAGAAGTGAGATGGACATAATCAGTCCAGGCATAACGAGGTTCATGGTCGGCCCAACTAACGATTGAAAAGGGACCGCCGGTGGCAGTGACCATATCCCAAAAGCCACAGCCGGCTTCTGCGGAAAGGCGCTTTTGTGTCTCAATAATCAGTGCCGTGCGCGGACGTTTGGAAAAAGAGATGAGTGAACGGTCTCCCGTATCCTTGTTGACCAACGGACGATCGCTGGGTCCCACAAGCACACAGCTCGCATTGGGTGCCGCTTTTCGAACACGAGCAAGAACCTTCTTCAATTGAGACTGGTAGATGGAAATATCTTCCGAAGTGTCACCCGCTTCGTTGGTGCCGTAAGCCAGAATAATAAGTGCCGGGTCCCGATGGGCAACCAACTTGCTCCACAGTGTTTCATTCCAGCGCAGCATTTGCATGGCCCTGGCACCGTTGATGCCCAGGGTATCAACGACTACACCGGATTTCCTGCGCTCAACGACCGCGCCATAAAGGCGCACATTGCCGTTGCCTTTAGGTCTAATTTCAAAACTATGACTTCCCAATTTAAGCTGGCTTTTCCAAACGCCAAAGCCACCATTGCCGCGAGTCTTAATGCGGCGGCGTATTCCACCGTCAATACGGAGATAGAGGTCGCCTCCTTTCTGTTGTTTGGCGTAAATCAACTCAAAGTAACTGGCTTTGGAGCCACGTTCCCGAGTGCGAAAGCGGTCCCAACGGCGCTTGTTTGAAGCCATGACACTCATTCCTGCAAGACCGTACAGCCCATCATCGTGACAGCGTGGTTTCAACCGCGCATAGTCCCAATGCCATCTGGCCCACCGAGTTTTGGGCCCTTCCCAGACAATCCCCTCCCGGCGATAACTTCGCCATGGACGGGCTGGCATCAAGAACCCATGACCGCCGTCACCAAAGCGTGTTTGAAGGAGCTTACGCATCTTGCCGGTAAGTAGGTCCGCTGCTGTGTGCGACGCACCAAAGACAAGGATTCGGGTCTTGCCTTTGCCTTTTTCGGTTCGCCGCAAAGAATCATGAAAGGACGACAACAGATTGGGAGGTCCCAGAATGGGTGTTTCAACACCCGGTGCCTCTATGACTTCTTGAGCACTGCCTACTGGGGGTGCCACTGACACAACAATCATCCCGGTAATAAGTGCAAGAGTGCTCATACAACTTCAGTATGTTGTGCAGATGAGTCTCGAGCAAATAACCAGCCCTATCTTGGGCCTTGACCCGGCCCCGTCTCAATGTAAACAATGAACAGATGCGACGACATCTACTGGTTATTATTCTAGCAGCAGGCACTCTTTTTCAGTCACAAAATGCGGCCGCATGGTCGCTCTTGGGTGCCGAATCATTAGATCTCAGAACCACAGCGGTGCATATCCAGTTCGGTTACCCGGGAGTGGATGCTACTTTTCACATTCCCATTACAAAACTATTTGAAGTGGCACCCAAGGTGGGTCTCTATTTTGCGCCGTCTTTCCTGGGCGAAGCGTTCAAACCGGGCCATGTAGGCAATCGTTTTGGTGCCGATCTCAAGTATCTATTTCTAAAAAAGGGCCGCCTATATGCCGCGTTTTACATCGAGCCGGCGCTGTTCATCAATTACAACCCGCTCTTTGCGGGAATTCAATTCGGCTTACCCGGTGGCGTAAAGGTCAATTATGAATTGCAAAACGGCATGAACGTCAGCGGCGGCATTGCCATTCCTATTGCGGTTACCTTCACCGATCCCTCAACCTTTGTGAACCCGGTGAACTTCAGCGGCGGCATAGAGATCCCCTTCAAAAAAACCATGAACTTGAGTTTTCTGCTCGAAATTGGACCCGTCATCACAGCCAACAGCGACTCAGGTAGATCCACCGGAATAAACCTACGTGCCCTGGTGGGTGTTGGAATACTTCTCTGAACTCATGATCGAATGCGAACACAGCACAGTCGACTCACCGGACGGAACCCAAATTGGGGTTTATCACTGTCCAGGTGGCGATCAGCCCATCATTCTCACCAACGGTCTTGGTGGGAGCTTCGATGCATGGCATCACGTCATCCAGTATTTCAAAAGTGACCATGACATCTGGAGTTGGGACTATCGAGGATTGTATCGTTCCGGGCCCCCCGCATCCTCGGAGCTAGACATAAAAACCCATGCACGCGACCTACTTGCAGTCATGGACGCCAATAATCTTGAGTCCGCCGTTCACATGGGTTGGTCCATGGGCGTTCAGGTTTTGCTTGAGCTGTATCGACTTGCACCGGAGAGAGTCAAAGCACTGGTCCTCATTGGAGGGGCTCCCGGCAAACCCTTTGACACGATGCTCGGAGGAGGTCCCGCCGCACGCTGGGTCCTCCCTATTATTGAAAAACTGCATCGATATGAACCCCTGTATGGGGGGCTCCTTCCAATGGCAACACCACTCACCCTATTGATTCCCTGGCTGCGCGTGACCGGCCTGGTGGCTCCGGTCATCGATGATAAATTAATGGTACAGGTCGCCGAAAACTTCCTGAAACTTGATTTTGATATCTATCTGACCACCCTCAAGGCACTGGGCGAACATGACGCGACCGATATCTTGCCCCAGGTTCAGGCGCCCACGTTGGTAGTGGTTGGATCCAAGGATTTGGCAACGCCGCCGGCCGCTAGTCAGATTCTGCATGAAGGCATTCCTGACAGCGAAATCCTGGAAGTTCGCAACGGCACGCACTACCTACCCGTGGAATTTCCCGAGTTAATTAATCTTCGGATCGCAAAATTCCTCTCCGAACGCGTATATTAGAACTCGTGGACACCCCCATCCGACAGGCTGGTTTTGCTGATGATCGTTGGTATCCTTCCGATCCAGCCACACTTGAACAGACCATTGACCAGTATCTAGCAATACCGGCCTCTCCTCAAAACGCCTTGGGCCTGGTCGCTCCACATGCCGGTTATTTCTACTCAGGAGGAGTCGCTGGAGCCGTTTACGGCAGTGTCACAGTCCCTGATCGAGTGGTTGTGATTGGTCCCAATCACCGGGGCGTTGGCGCGCGACGCTCGGTAATGACTCATGGCACCTGGCAAATACCGGGTCACAATATTCCCATTGATTCCGCCTTTGCGCAGAAATTCCTGGAATTGGCTCCTAATTTTTCAAACGACCCTCACGCCCATTCAATGGAGCACTCTCTAGAACTACAATTGCCGTTCCTGCGACGTCGCAACCCGCGAATGAAACTCGTTCCCATCTGCCTCTGGCCGCAGCAACTCAATGATTGCGAGCGAATAGGACTCGCCCTTGCCAAAACAATTCAAGAACACAGCGAACCTACTTTGATTGTGGCATCGTCCGACATGAATCACTTCGAAAGTGCACAGATTGGCAACGCAAAAGACCAAATGGCCATTCAGGAAATCATTGCACTCAATCCACATCGCCTTTTTGACACCGTTCGACAAAATGACATCTCCATGTGCGGCATGGTCCCAACCACCATCATGCTTTTTGCGACGCTGGCGCTGGGCGCCGTTCAAGCAAGTCTGGTCAAATATGCTGACAGCGGAGATGCGTCCGGCGACAAGAATTCGGTGGTTGGATATGCGGGACTCAGCGTTAGCTAGTATTTGACCTGCCGCGGCGGACCCCAGCACTAGCGTTTGAAATAAGAACCGAGCCCGTCGGGGAGTCGCGACTCCAACGGAATACTCAAAAACGCATCCTCATCAGGCGACCCATACAAAAAACGATAGGCCCCATAACTACCCAGCACAGCCTTGACGTACGCATGGGTCTCCAAGAAGGGAATTTCTTCAATAAATACATCGGTATCGTGTTGCTTACGCGCCCAATGGGCTTTGAGCCACCGACGACAAGAGCCCGAACCAGCATTGTACGCCGCCAGGGTCAATGCTTCGTTGTTGGTGAAGAGACTCATCAACTCTTGAAGCAGTCGAGTTCCGAGCTTGATGTTGAGTTCCGGCCGTTTCAGCGATCTGCGAGACGGTGACTTGATGTCCAACAGATGCTTGGCCACATGAACGGCTGTTGAAGGCATCAGTTGCATCAGCCCCGTGGCGCCCGCCCTGGATACTGCGTCCATTCTGTAACTGCTTTCATGACGGATAAGCGCCATTACAAACCAGGGACTGATCTTGAATTTCCGGCTGAACAATTGCACGCTGTCCCAGTAAGGCAGCGGAAAGGCCAGCTTCCAAAGCCGCGTTTCAGCCGGTGAAAAACGCCCCGGTAAGGAACCCCGCCAACGACCCAGGTCATCCAGTCGTGCTCGGTGGTTTTGACGCAAATCCAAACTGGACAAAAGTGTTCTCGCCCCCGAACTGAGGCGCTGCGTTCTAGCTCGGGCTTCAAGCTCCTGTTTAGCCAGGCCAAAGAGTCCTGCTCGGGTCAGCTCCACCGCCAGCAAAAGCGCCGGTGTACGCTCTATCTTGAGCTCACTCAAATCAACAATAGATTTTACGCTGTGACTCTCGCCCCGGGCCTTTGTTCGTAGCTTCTTGGCCTGCTCAGGTACATGATCTCGCAATCGATTGTAGGCTTGATGGCTGTAGTAACTGAGCGGATAAGTGCTTACAATTCGGCGCCACGCATCAATCGCCCGCTCCTTCTTGTTCACCTTCCAAAGACACCGTCCAAGCCAATACAGCCCTCGCTCAGACCAGAAGTTACGACGCAGATGTTTTGACTGACCGCCCTGCTTATGAATCCGATCAAAGCCCGAACACGCCGCGGCCAAACGACCATCCTTGAAGGCCGAAAATGCGCTAATCCACTCATGGTAAAGACGGTTTCTCCGAACTGGAAATCGAGCGTCCAACTCCGCATAAATGCCTGCGCGCTGTGCCGTATCTGCATTCGTGAGTGTTGCGGCGCGTGCCAATGCCGGAGCCGCCAAAGGATGTCCCTTTATCGAACGTGCAACCTTCAAATAGAGCCCAACTGCTTGCTGGTGCTTGTTTTGCCGTTCTAGAATTTCCGCCCACAGGTAAAATGCGTAGCCTCGAAGCTGCCGATTCCTGGCGCGAGAAGCGCGTTTGAATCGAAAAATAGCAATGCGTTTGTTCTTGGAAGCAATGCCGTAATACACCCCCTTTGCCAAATCAATTGCGCCCCGGCCTACTCGTCGACTCCGGCGGGTGGCCCATCGCAGATGCTTTCGTAATCGCCGCTTTCCTTTTTTCCGCAATTGAAAAAACTCAGCTGCCACCTGCTCCCCGGCTGTTATGGAGGACTTGAACTTACGAAGCATTTTGACGGCCTGATTGGCCAGCTTGTTCTTTCGCCGATCAAACCAAAGTTGCCGAAGGACCGTAATGGCCTCCGCTTTCCGGCCCAACGCTTTTAACGCTGACCCTTTGACGAGCGATAATCGCCCCCATTGGTACCGAGTTGGATTGAGTTCAAAACTCTTCTTGAGCACCACAAGAGACTCCTTGTGTC
>JYMV01003309.1_pt1 | contig 22745 bp, 18 predicted proteins | sample 338911 | NCBI WGS metagenome assembly JYMV01 (sample SAMN03354496, study PRJNA234377) | hydrothermal vent metagenome | biome: Deep sea; feature: Hydrothermal plumes at the Eastern Lau Spreading Center, Western Pacific Ocean; material: Seawater | place: Tonga | collected 2009 | depth 2000 m m
AAGAGGATGGTAGTCGTTGGTAGCATAATTACTTGAGCGTGAACTTCCATCGGCTTCATCATAGCAAGGGTCGACAAGACCACGACCGGCCACAATAAACAGCGAGTATTGCGAATCATCCGAATGTTGCGAATGTCCATAGTTACTACCCTTCTTTTTTCTCTTCGACTTTAGCCTGTAAACGACAAATCCTCAGTTGTTTATCATAATGCGCCACACAGATTTGCACACCATCTGGATGTAAATCCATGCCTCGAGAAACATTCGGTAATTTCGCGCGATGGTAATCTTTGTCTTCGCTCGGCTTGATAAACGTCAAATAACCACCAGCGCCACCGCCACAAACACAAAATAAAAATCCCTGGGGATGGAGTTTAATTTCCCAAGCAATCGCTTTGAGTCCAGCGACTTCCCATTTTTTGACTACTTTTTTAGATTCCAAGTCGAAAGCTAGTATTAACGGTTCTTGCACAGCCCCAAACGGATTGGTCGCTTTGTGCAGACCACAGGCGTATAAAGTTTTATTATCCGCGCTTAAAGCCATACCGCGGATGCCGCCGTAACCAGCTTTTTGACCAGTATTCGCGGTATAGAGTTCTTTGCCGTCATAAACTAGGGCTGGTTTATCGGAGACCGTATCCCAACGGTAGATTTTCCCCGTTAAGTCACCACTAAATAGTGTTCCATCCTGGGGGTGCCACATCACACTGTAGACATCGATTTCATGGCCGACAAGCTCTTTAACTAACTTGCCATCGGCCATATTCCAAATTTTAACAATGCGGTCATTGCCACCACTTGCGAGCAACTTTCCATCAGGGCTTAGTTGGATAGACCGAATCCAGCCTTTATGCGCATGAATCTCTCGCGTCGGCTTGGGCTCTGCGGCGGCTTCTTCAACGTTCCAAAACAACAAACGATCATCACAACCGCTGGAGACAACAGTCTTGCCGTCCTCTGAAAACTCGATATCACGAATCCAAGAATCGTGACCTTTATAAACCTTCATCGTACCGTCAGCCAAAGTCCAGCGAATTAGAGCATTATCTTGAGCGGCCGCAAAAACATATTTTCCAGCTGGATCAAACCGACAAGTAATTAACGGACTCGTATACTTCCATGTCTTATCAACATGAGTAGCAGTGGGATCTACGGTCACTTCAGTGGTTTCCAATAACGTCATTATGTAAGTAGTTCCTCGATCGGGGCATGAGAAGGATCGGCCACAGGAATGTCTTGACCACCGATGCTAAAGCTGCCTAATGAATCAACTCCCACAGCCTGCAAGTAGGTGTGGAACAAATTGCCATGATCAACCTCTCGGTCTTTCACGGCTGTACCGTTTTCATTGGTTGAGCCAATCACCGCACCACGTTGAATCCCAGCACCGCCTAGACAAATCGACCACGCTGTTCCCCAATGGTCACGGCCATAGTACTGATTGATACGCGGCGTACGGCCAAATTCGCTCATGACAATAATCAACGTGCTATCCAACATCCCCCGTACTACCAAGTCCTCGACCAACGCTGAATAGGCTTTGTCGAACTCTCCGACTTGTTCTAGGTGGAAATTGAAATTTTCGTTATGTGTGTCATAGTTCGAATGTGTGACTTGCACAAAGGTAACGCCGTTTTCTAACAATCGTCGTGCTAACAAACTATGTTGCCCTAGTTCATGTTTTCCATAGCGCTCATGATCTTTGGGTGACTCCTTGGTGATATCAAAGACATCACGATTTGCCATGAGTTGTTGCGCTTGTTCATAACTCTGTGCGTAAGCGTCAGTCTGAGCACTGCGACGTCGTAAAGAAAACCGCTCGTCCGCACTACGACGAAAGTCGTTGCGTAATATATCTTGTTTTTCAGTCATTCCCTCAGGTCGAGCGGAATTGGCGGGGGGCTTACCGCTAGCAATGGAAATACTGGCAAACGCTGGCCCCAAGTATGCCGAGTCGTTACTGCGACCACCCGTACTGCTGGAGACTCGGATATGTCCAGGCAACGCATTTTTATCGGCTCCTAATGATTTTGCCATCACTGCACCGATTTGCGGAAACTCTTGGGCGGGTGTTTGACGGCGCCCAGTCCACATGGCATATCGACCCTTGCCGTGATCGTTTTCTTTGATGTTAATGCTCCGCACTAAAGCCAAATGATGCATTAACTTAGCTGTTTTGGGCAATAATTCTGAGATGTGGACACCTGGCACCGATGTCGGTATTGCCCGAAAGGGTCCACCCGTATCGGTACCCGGCTTAGGGTCCCATGTTTCAAGCTGGCTAATTCCGCCGGCCATGTTAAACACCACCACCCGTTTTTGTTTTCTTTCGAGCTCAGTGGCTATAGACCGATTCGTGAAGGCGCCTAGACCACCAACAACCCCAGCGGTTCCTAGCATTGTGCCTAAAAAACCACGCCTCGCAATTTCGTGTTCGTTTGATCTACATGCATAATTACGTTTCATGGACTTGCTCACAACTAATATTAAAAACTGGTGGTTAAGGACAATCCTAGTGATTAAATCTAAACTCGGTCGACGCCAACAAAGCCCAGATCATCTCGCGCACAGTCTCTGCTTTTTGATCTGTACGAGCCGTTAAGTAATCGCTTACTTGTTTGGTTTCTTGTGCGGTGGGGCGACGGTTCAACAAACTAATATAGAGTTGTTCCGAGATTTCCGAGGCAGATTCGCTTTTAATCAAACGCCCGGTTAAATACGAATTCGAATTCACCCAACCCTTAATTCGGCTGCCGTTGGTGAAATACAATGCCTGGTCGATCGTCGCGAAAAAGTCCGTTTGAACTTGTCCCGCTCCCGCCGCATATAGTTTTATGAATTCATTCTCTAGACTAGCAAGTTTTGCTTGTACTTTTTCACTTACCTCTCGTTGCCGAGTTGCTATTTTTGCCGCATCTTGTTTATCCACATCAGTCAGTGGATTGGCCTTGGCAACTTCCGCTTCTACTTGAACACGAAACGTCTCTGTGACGCCGAGAGATTCCATGACCGTGTTTGCCAGTTGTTCCGGTGTCAGTGGTTTAAGATCACTGACGACGAACTCGTGCACTAACACGCTCGATAGTTTTTCATGTGCTTCCGCCTGTTTTTCGAGGGTGGTCACGAGTGCCAGTTGCTCAGTCGCCAGTTGTTGCTGTTGCGTTTGCAAGGTAGCCAGCTGTGCGTCAAGCATCTTTTGCATTTCTGTCACCGCAGTAGCTGCTGACTGAAGCTGTTTCGCGCTGGCGGATACTTCGCTCTGGGAAAGTTTGACGTGCTTGTCCGCTTCCGCCATCTCCGAACCTAAACGGCTTTGTTGTTGTTTCAATTGACTAACCACGGCTAAGGCATCGTCATCGGTAGAGATCAATTTAATCGCAGCGTTGGTCGTCGCAATTAATTCATCCATCAATTCAACCGCTTCTTTCTTGGCGGTGCGCTGTTTTTCGACGCCCGTTAAGGCACTCATCTCTTGTTGGTGGGTTTGCTGCGATGATTGTTGATTATTTTGGAGCTGGGCTAATTTTTGTTTGTCGGCAGCGACTTGATCTGTGCTTTGTTTTATTTTTTGCTGCAGCTCCACCAACTGCTTCTGTTGAGAAACAACTTGTTCGTCGAGTAAAGCGGCAGACTGAATTCGTTTCCAACGAAGTTTCTGGCCGTCCATTGCGTAGAACTCTGCCTGTATTTTCTCATAAGCGTTTCGCAGGACTTGTTCTTTGGCGGCCGCTGCTTGCCGTTCTATTTTACCTGGCTCCCACGCTTGCCAGGCCGTATCGAGAGCGACTTGTAATGGGCTAAGTTCGGCTAACTCCTCTTTGGTTTTGCCCTCCGCTTTTTCACGAGTTGCTACTAGCTTCGTTAATTCAGCGTTGCTTGCGTCTAATTTTTTCTTGAACGCGGCCGCCGCATCCACAACCCCTTTTTCTACGGGTAATAGCTTTAGAACAGCATCAATTTCCGCTGCCGCGGCGGCTAATACATCTCGTTTAGGTGAACGCTGCGAGATGCTATTCGTCGCTGTTACACGACTACCATCCTCTTTTAAATATTTATCCAACTTGGCCGACGCCGCTTTATCCGCCTTTACATAAGCCGCTCTAATTTCAGCCCATTGCGTATCGAGTTCGGCAACGACAACTTGCTGTTGCTGCCAGGCTTGAGATGCGACGACGACTTGCTTACTCAACTCGTTCTGTACAGTTTCGACGCTTTCAAGTTTCCCTTGGATGTGTGCTGCCGTCACTTTGGTACCAGATTCCAGTTGATAGGCACGTTGATACGTTCTTGACAATGCGACCTCACGCAAGAAAGCCTTCACATCAAAATTCAATTGCACAATGCCCAATTCGAGTACACTCATTAATTCCGGATTGAGCGGGGGATTTCCAGCGTGTTGTAAGTCGACGGGCGCGACTAATGCGCGACCGTTCATTAATCCCCACAGCCGATTGGCAATATTGCGGTTGAACGCTCTGTTGTTGCCATTGGTGGCTGTCACTGCCAATTGCTCGCGCCGACTATATGTTGGCACCGTCACAACGTTCGCCCGCGGTCGGACTTTGTATTCATCTATTTTTTTGTGAACTGGCTCGGTAATCGGAGCGTCTCCAGGCAGATGAGGCCCTGTTTCACCCGCTTCCTCGGTGAACACGCTTTTAAAGGAAACGTTGCCGACGGATTTTTCCGCAAAGTAGTTCTTCTTGGCTGTGTCTGTAAAGATGTGGCTGCGATTGAGAAATGCAAACAACCCGTAGTAATCGCGTTGAAAGTAACCATCGATCAATGGGTGATCGTGACATTGTGCACATTGCATGTCCATGCCGAAGAACATCCGGCCGACATCTCGCGTCAGTCGATTTGTTTCACCTGCTCGATCCAAATAAAATCTCGCTGCTGGTCGAGAGGCTGGGTCAGCGCCGTTGGAAGCTAATATCTCGCGAGCCAGAACATTGTAAGGTTTATTAGCGACGAATGAATCATACAAATACTGACGCCACTGGGCCGATTTGACTTGCCCATCGGCAATTCGCTCCATCAACATGACGTCAAATACATTTGCTAGGCGATGGTTCAATCGAGGATCTGCGATGATTCGATTCACCAATTGTTCGCGTTTATCCGCAGCCCCATCGTCTAAAAAGGAACGCGTTTCTTGGGCAGATGGAATGGTTCCTAACAGGTCCAAGTACACACGTCGCTGAAACTCGGCCGCCGTAGCCAAGCTCTCATTGCTCAGCGCCTGATACTTGGAAACCGCCGTATCGATTTGTTCGTGGAGAGGGCTCTCAGCCACCGCTGGAGACAACAGCATTATGCAAATCAGTGTTGAATAGATTAATCGCTTCATGAAATGTCACAGAATAAAAAGGTGGGATTCTGTATTACACCAATCGCCCCATTGATCGATGTGTCGTTTTTATATTGAAATCATGCCAAGGCCGCAGCCTAAATCACCGTAACCTTGATAGGTCTTCATGTTTCCCGAGCAAGCGTTAGGTGGGATTGTTTTGGTTTTTTATGGGAAGTGCTGCTCAGAATCGTATAACTGCCATCCTTTGCATGTCTTATCTCCTCTCTATTGTATCTATTGACTCATATCGACGTCAAACTCGATCTACTACGTAATTCCTCCTAGCAGTTCGTCACAATAGTGTCAGCGAAGTGTCACCGCCAATAACCCTCAATAACAGATGATTTACTACATTGCCGCTGTATATCGATACATGGATGACACCTCAACGTCACATAATCCAGCATGATTATACCGTTTTATTTTTTCCCGAATAATCGCCTCAAATTGTGCCGGTTCCCCCCAATGTTGGGACATTGCTAATTCCTGCAGGTGATAAAACACATCCCGCACCGCCGTTACCCATTGTGAGTCATCTGCGAGTAACATCGCATTGCATAAATTAGGACCAGCGGAATCCATACGACTTTTCTCGTAAGTCGTAGCCGCCGCAAAATAAAGCATGCAATATGCTTCAAAATGGCGTTTCGATGGCAACGCTAAGTAGCAACCTGCCACCAGCAAGTCAATTAACTTTAGTTCACCTAGCACTTGTTCTCCATAGGCCTGCACGCCAGCTTGTTGCGCACTGTCTGCACTCAAGAAGATGTCCGCCAATCGTTCTACTCCGCTCATCGAATGCGCAATCCCAGTACTATGTAACGGATCGATAAAGCCAGCGGTATGTGGCAGACTCACCCAACCTTGCCCAGCAGCTTGCCCAGCGATACGTTGTAATCGCTGCGTCTTGATAAAACGATTGGGCGTGACAGATAGCTGAGCGTCTTGGAACATTCGGCTCAAACTTGGATAGCGAGCAACATGTGTGCGCCACGTTTCTTTGGCGGTGATTTGCTGCCAATCATCGGCGAGATAGTGGGCATCCAATACAAGCCCAGCACTCGTCACGCTATGATCAAACCGCAAGCACCACAACCAACCTTCCTTAAGTACATGATGTTGCGCAGACGCATCAGCCGGAAACGGAAAGTCCTTAGTATCTTGTCGCTGTTCGGCCAGCATTGCATCCCAACTCTTAACACCATCAAAATGAGTGAAAACCGCTACCGTGTTCGTTTGTAGACCATGCAGATCACCACTGGGCAAATCCAATAAGCTAGCGACGACTTCGCCCTGACCCGAGGCATCCACAACCCAATCAAATTGCAAACTCTCCTGCACACCCTCACTATCGACGACCGTTGCCGCCCATTCACGACTCACCTCATGACGCTGCAATGACATTAAAGTCGTGAGGTCGCGCAGGACAACACCTTGCTGCCTAGCGTAGTCACATAAAAACTGATCTACATCGGATCGCAACCACTGGGTATCCGCTAATTCTAGCGCAGAGCTGGCGGCAACTAATAATTCATTGGGATGAGACTCCGTAACTTGAAAATCCGCATCGGCTTGATGAAAGAAATAACTAAACCCGCGTTTTGCTCCGCGGCGAACACTCGCTAGTTCGTTCACCCAGCGGCCATAGCTAGTCAACGGAGCCAGTTCAGATAGTCCATAGCGTTTTACCAAGGTTCGCAAAATCAAACCAGCTGCTGGTGTAGAGGATTCGCCAATAACAAACCGGGGATGCTCGCCGCGATCAATCAAAGTAACCTGTTTGCCATGCCGCGCTAGAATGGCGCTTAGCAGCGAACCGGAAAAGCCCGCGCCAATCACTAAAAATCGTTTACCTGGTTCACCCACAGTCGCCACAATCATCCCCTTGGATAACAGTCTGTGTCTGGTTCATTTGTAGGATCCGATTTTGTCTGTCGCTGGAACAACGGTGACAAGTCACGAATCGCTGCACATCCCATAAATCCATAAATACGCGACCACGCTTCATGCCCAATCCAGCGACCAACGCACTTTCCATTGATTTTAGATTCGGCGGTGTAAAATCTCCCCGTTTTTGCAACTGGTCCAACACACCATTACCACCTCGCACGGGGACCAACGAACAACATTCCACACCACATTCAAAGGCATATTCCATCGTTTTTGTGGCCCAATGCACTCCTTCTTGCTCGGTCAAAAAAGGTGGTCTCAACAAGACGAACGCGCGGACGTTAATATCATGCGAAATTAACCTGTGAGTGGCCTCTTGAAAATCTTCCAAGCTCATCTGTTTATTTAACCACTGCAACACTTGAGGATGCACCGTTTCGAGACCCATTGCGATTTCCAACCGGCCCGCTAACAAGCTTTTAAACTCCAAACAGTTCTGTTTGCACAGTCGCGGGTGGTTTTCGACAATCACAGATTCGAATCCTGCAACCAACTCTGCGATTTCAGGCCAATCACTACGAGGTACCGCACGGTTGTCGAAAAAGTTGCCGCTGTTATAGAGCTTGATTGCTGAAATCCCTTGGCGCCCAGGAGCGGCTAGATCGATCTCTAATTCGTTCAACGCCCACCGGATCTGTTTTCCTATTGCCTCTGGTTCTACCGGTTGCTCAAGTGTGTTTTTCCAGAGGTCACACATGGTGCAACGAAACGTGCATTCACTGCTAGTCAAAAACACCGTCGCGACTTTTGTCAGTTCGCCACTGGCTGAACATTCTTCTTCCACCATAAATGCATACGGCTTCAACGGATCAACGGAATTGCGTTGCGGTCGCAAACTGACAATCTGCTGGTCCGACAGAGTTGGGAGATCTGTAACCATTAGCGAATAAAGATATCTGCAAAAGTATCCCGGTAAACCTGTTCGTCAGCGGGGAACAATTCAGCAAAGCCCTCTGGAGAAACTGCTCCATGTTGAAATCGACATTTTGCAAAAATCGGCATCGTCACTCCGGTGATCGCTTCCACTCCACGTTTGACGATTTCACCTTTCAAGCGATACAACTGTTCATGGTCCCAATCGGTCAATTCGATAAATGGAATCCCCTCGGCAACTCCGATCACACTCGGTAACGCGAACGGACTAAAACCACGGAATCCAAGTTTAGCCGCTGGTGCATAAGATCGTACATGGCCCCGACTCTGTCCGCCGGAATACGTCAGGGAATGTTTGATGGAATCAATACCCCAGCCTTCCTGATACAGCATCAGGTTATTCAAAACACTCACGATCGTTAGTTCAGGATTATCTTCAATGGGATAATCTTTGAGGTTTTCGTCGCCGCCATCACCATCAACAAGATACTTCCAATCTGGATATTGCTGACGAATTTGTTTCATCAACGCCCAAGCCATCGTTGCGGACTGCACATCCAAAGGCTTGTAGTCTTCAATAATCCGAATCGCTTCGCGGAAATCAACTTGCTCGGCGGGAACATCAATCACTTCGAGCAACATGCTTAAATCTGTTTCGTCTAAGAACTGTTTTGCGTTAGTGGCATCGGAAGACGTACCAGCAACACTCAACGTAAATGCTTTGAGTCTCGCCGGAGATTCACCGCGCTGTAGCAACAGGTGATTCATCAGCAGCAGGACTGCACCACTATCGATACCACCGGAGAACAACACGCCCAGAGGTTCATCAGCGGGAACATGATCAAGCCAATCATTCAATTCTTGAGCAACTTTGCCGATATACAAGCGACCTATTTCATCTAGGTCTGTGGCGTGTGCATTACGCTGCGGCGTGAAAAACCGCTTGTTCACAGGGTTTGGATCGGGGCAACCGATCAACGTAATCTCGACAATGTAATGTGCAGGGACCATGCGTGTGTACGATGGATGAAACTGATCCGCCAGTCCTTCCTCGACTAGTGCCTGCTGGATTTCTTCCATCCGCTCAGCCACGATCAAGCAGGGGCCTTCTGCCCGCTTTGCCAAAAAATAACGCATCGGACGCCCGATAGATCGTGCCATGCGTACGATATTACCGCGTTTTTGGATAATTGCAAACTGTCCGTCGATTTCGCCAACCCGCTGCGTATCGCCTGCAGCAACAGCTTCCGCAGCTTCTTGGTTGGTTACATTTAACAACACGTTTGCCGCAGGATCTATCAAATCAACTAAACGCTCAACATAACGGTGCGGATGCATACAAGCTCTCCTGGTTTTTACTAATAACAGAGTTCATTTTTGGCAACTTTAAGCCGCACCGTATTCTAACGCATTGCGGCTTATTTGGGGATTCATCACAAATCTACTTTTTTATTTGGCTTGACGACGTTTTTAAGGGCGCCTTTGGCCCTTTGTTGGCAACTGAAGAATATAGAGCAGTTCTTTTTCCGCTGTTGTTACTGCAAACATTTGCAAATTTTTTCACAATGTACGAATTTTGCATGGAGGCAAAAATCACATGACTCATCATTCATCCGACAAGAAAAATATTACTCGCACTCTGGAAATCATTTCCTGTATTCAACAAGGTGCCGGACTCAATGCCGTTGAATTAGCAGATCGATTCCAAGTCAGCAAACGTACTATTTATCGAGACCTAAGTGTTATACGCAATTCTGGTTTACCTGTTCGTTTTGATAATCTGGCCGACGGTTATCGGATCTTGCCATCTTCCGGTAGTTTCACGATCCGTCGACAAATTACACTCGAACAAATACGCGAATTCGTCCTCGGGCTATACTGCTGCCCTTGGTTCCAAATCGATGGCACTAGGACCATCATCGAAAAAACTCTCGAATTGCTCATCGACAAACTCGACGAAGCACAACGTGTGAGTATCCGTCGCTTGCAACGTGCCTGTCGCTTTTTCTCTAATCAAGAGACCGCTTGTTCGCTGCAGCGAGATATTCTACAAGCGGTGGCCGACAGTATCATGCAACGCCATCAGATTGAGCTATTGATAGCTAACGACACGAAGGACGTTGTGAAACTGCCGAGTGAGCCCCAACAGTTGGACGGGGAAACATGGATTGAGTTCTCGCCGCATGCAATTTTCTACGAAAACGGAGCGTGGTTTATCAGCGGCCAAAGCAACGGCGGGAAGTCTATCTCTTGTTTCAATATTGCTTGCGTTAGCAACGCAAAACTCACAACCAATGCATTCACTTCCAAACGTGGCGATCAAACTAGCGCCACCATTTCACAGTCGCGGCAAGTGCAAACTAATCCACTGACGGAACGCATTCGCCAGTGGCAAAACGCACAGACGGTGGCCAGTTCGGTCTAAAGCCTAATGGCCGTATCAGTCTCAAAAAGTGGTATGTCGCTGTTTATGCATCACGCAAAAGCGTTATTGGAGGGAGCCTGTGAGAAGGGGGACCAAAAAGCGACATACCCTTTTTGAGCGGCACGTTCGTCTAGTTCGAAAACACCGCCGTCCAGCGTAGCCGGAGAATTTGAAATTACCTCAACCTTAGAACTTCCCGTCGGCAGCGTTAAACTTGGTTGGTTTCCCCAGTGACTCACCACCTTGCTGTAGCCACTGCACAGTCCACCGTAGCATAGTTTCAAGGTCCATTTGAGGAGCTCCTAAAAGCTCATAATTATGAGCAGCTTGACTCAACAACGCCTCGCCTCTCTCAGTTCCAGTCACTTCTAATGCCACATCAACGAGCGCGGCTACCTGTTGCGCAACACTTCTCACGCTCAGCCCAACAGGTCCGGTGAGATTTATTGGTCGTGCGGGAACGGTCGGTAATTCCAAACATCGCAACGTCATCGCATTTGCATCTCCTTGCCAAATCACGTTGACAAAGCCGGTGGTTACGTCAATTGATTGATCATGCAAAACCGACGTCGCGATGTCCACTAAGACTCCATATCGCAGTTCCGTTGCATAATTTAATCGTACGAGTAACGTCGGAATCTGTAGTTGCTCACAATGGTATTGAAACATTCGCTCGCGACCCAATGCCGCCATCGCATACTCGCCTACCGGTTCCAAACCATCCGACTCCAAACTTCCACCCGTAGCTGGTGCCACCATGGCATAGACATTGCCGGTCGAGAACGCAACGATCTTGCTTGCTGAAAAGCGACGGCAAAGTGTGGCGGGAATATCGCAGTTAGTTGCCCAGGTAAGTGCTGGGTTAACAGAAGCGCCGAACTTGAATCCTGACAAATTAATCAAATGGGTACAGTCCGGTAGCGCCGCCACCTGTGAAGGCTGCAATAAATCACAGGCGATCGTTTCAATCCCCCACTTTTGCATACGGTCCCGTACGCTAGGATCGCTAAAACGTGACACCGCTGTTAGTCGCATCTTGCTTCCCGATTCGGCGATCGCACGGTGGGCCATTCGCACCATCGTTGGCCCCATCTTTCCGGCAGCACCAACCAGCAATAAATGCCCTTCGAGGCGGGAGAACATTTCAACGACGGCAACGGTCGGAGTACTCAACACATCTTCCAATTGCTCCACCGATTGTGGGCAATCTCCGGATAGTAATTCCGTTAGATTAGCATCAGCCATCAGATCATCTTTCATCGACTCCATCCAAATAGACCGAGAACTTGTTAGCGAGGTCGTTTCCAAAAAGGCCATGAAAAGATGACGAGGATGGAGAACAATTCCAATCGGCCGAGCATCATCAACCATGTCAAAATCAATTTACTCACGGGACTAAAGTCGCTGTAATTATTAGTTGCTCCCACAATTCCCAAACCTGGGCCAATGTTATTTAACGTCGCCGCCACGGCACTAGCTGAATCAATGAGTTTGTTTTCTGTCTGGTCTAGCGGCCAAGTGCTATTGGGTTCCACCGCAACAATAGCTAACCAACTCGCCATAAAAATTATAGCAACCAACCCAAAATAGACCAAAATACGTCGTCGCATTTCTTGATTGTCATAAACCACTCCACCCAATCTCAACGGGCGTACTACCGATGGATGATATGCATGTTCAATTTCTTGACCCAATATTTTCACAAATAAAACATGGCGGATGACTTTCATGCCACCACCGGTACTGCCAGCACAACCGCCGATGAACATCAAGGCCAACATCAGACACCGGCCGAATTGGCTCCATGAGTCAAAGTCATGTGTTCCAAATCCAGTTGTGGTCACAATTGACACAACCTGAAATAGGCCGAATCGGAAACTGCGCAGCAAAGTTGCCCCCAGGGAATCTTCTATGGTTGCATCCCAATCCCCGGCAACCATCCCAGATGCCATGATGACAATCGTCGCAAAAACAATAATCCCTAAATAAACTCGGAATTCGATGTCACTGAAAATACTTGTAAACTTGCCTTTAATCCACGCCCAAAAGTCTTTTCCCGATTTGTCCAAGACTACCAAGGTGTAAAACAAGGCGAAGTTAGTACCCGCAGCAATCATGAAGAGCGTAATAATATAATCGATTGTCGCACTATCAAAATGTCCAATGCTGCTGTCGTAAGTACTAAAACCACCGGTGGCCATCGTGCCAAAGGCGTGACAAATGGCATCAAACAAATTCATGCCCGCAAACATCAGAAGCACCGTTAGCACGATATTGAGTGCTAGATAGAAAATTCCAAATCGGCGAGCCGTATTTTGCATCTTGGGGGTTGCGCCATCCTTGGACGGTCCGGGCATTTCTGCTTTCATGAGCATTTTGCCAGCCGAATCGCCGCCGAGCAGCACAACAAACAAAACAATGATCCCCAGACCACCCAAGAAGTGTGTCATACTTCGCCAATACAAAATACAATATGGCACCAATCCAGGGTCTTCTAGTTTGTTAATGACCGTGGCCCCAGTCGTACTAAAGCCGGATTGCGATTCAAAGACAGAATTCGCAAATTCCATCTTGAGCCACTTAAGTCGAACCGTCCCGCCGGCTTCACTGGAAACAGCCAGCCAGCGATTAAGCTCTGCAACGCCAGTGAGGCTTTTAACGATGTTGGCACAATCATCACGGCCCGTGGCTGTATTCAATTCGACAAATGTCATTCCCTGTGAGGGTAAGTCGGCTTCAAGTAAAGCCGTGAGCACTTCGAATTGGCCCGCCGAAACCGGTTGACCTAGTTCTTTCCATTGTTTCCTCGGCGCAATGGACATATCGAAGACTTCAATATGATCCGGTGCGTCGAGTCGCAGAGGAGCGGCATAGCGAACACCACTAATCCAAAACGGTAATGCTCCGAGAATCGTAGCGATCACCCAACTCAAGCCAACCACTGCCATTGCTTCTTTACGCCGAGGAATCTCCGACTTGACATCATCACCTGCGTACCGTCTTAACGCTATACCAATCGCAAAGCTCACAATCACACTTAGGAGCAAGCCCAAAAATCCACTAGTTTCAAACGATTGTGATTGCCAATCATCTCCCGTGCGATGCCCAAACCAAGGGAACGCAAATAGAAAACAGGTGCACATCGCGGCAGCAAGAAATCCACAAACCGTACTGAGGTAATAAGCAATCAGACGTTTATTCATTTGCTAGCGCCCCGTTCCAGTAAACATCTTGATAACCTCGTCGACGGCATCATCGTGGATCAACGCAACGATATAATCCCCTGCCTCAAAATGATCATCGGGGCGTGGCACTCGGACCGTACCGTTATGTGTAAGCGTTGCTGCGCGCCATCTGCCGACAGGCAAATCCAAATTAGTAAGCACGTGCTCAATGGCCGGGGCATCTTCTTCTATCAATATTTCATAAACACTAATGTCTGAACTGGAGATGCGTTGACTATAGCGAACGGCACTATCACCGACGTACTTATGCACCTCGTCCTTCATCGCGGTGCGAGGACTAACGGTCTCATCAATTCCCAATTTCTTAACAATATCCGAATAGTCTTTGCGATGAATAACACACATCACCCGTCTATCCTCACGGACTACATTGTCCGTTTTGTTGAAAATATAGTCGACTTCGACGCAAGCCATAATGTTATTCTCTTCGTCACCGATACAAGCCACAAAAAAGTCGGCCGTTTCTATTCTCAAGGCGATCAGCGTTTTATTGGTTGTCGCATCTCCGTGTACCACTTCCACCCCATTTAACTTATTAGCTAACTCCAAAACTTTAGCTTCATTTTTTTCAATGAGGCATACATTAAATGGTCCTGCCTCGAGTATTTTTGCCAAACATTGACCAACTCGACCTCCACCGGCGATCACCACATGTTTGTTCTTACGTTTCTTATAAATCTCATCGATCAATTCATCCACACGCTCATCATCACCAATGAGGGTTATTTTATCACCATCACAAAGCACATCGTCCGCCACCGCGATGCGTGGAGTTTCCCGCTGACCTGTTTCAGCATTCTTTCTACGAATGAGCCCAATGTGAACACCCTCGGGAAGCCCTGATTCTTCTATGCTCTTACCAATCATTCTATTCTTGCCACTAATTTCAACTTCAATTGCCTTGATGGAACCTTGGGCAATGTGTTCGATGAATTCCGAAGTCGGTGTCCTAATCTTCGTGGCAAGGTGCTCGGCCGTAAGAGATTCAAGACTGATCAAACGATCAAGTTTAAAAGTTTCTAGGCAATCAAAAGTTGTGGTATCCAACAGAATGGGATTCTGAACTCGCGCAATAACCGTCGGAACACCCATGTGTTTCGCCATGCTTGCCGCCAGAATATTTGTTGCATCATCACCGGTAACAGCAATGCAAAGTTCCATGTTGGATATATGCGATGCAAATAAAACCGCGGGATCACAAACGGAGCCTTCCAAGACTTGGACGTCGCTACTGTCCATCTCTCGCACACTCTCAAGGTCTGTGTCTACAACCGTCACGTCATGTTCTTTGCAGAATGTCTCGGCGACCCAACTACCAACGGTGCCAGCGCCAAGAATAATGATTCTCATTTGAGGTAAATATTAACCTCCAGGAAAAGATTTGTGGGAAAAGCCATCTCAAGTGTCTAATAGATTTTTGAATGTCTATTTTAATAGCTAACGAATCAAAATGACTAGACAATAAATGGTATAGATTGTGTCAAATTAGCTTTAAATCGACCACCAGAAAGGTAAAAACAGCTTAATTGAACTGACTTAGTGCAAAAACGACGATAAACATACAGCCGGTAAAAAACCCGAACCAAACAGCCATCCGCACTGCTTCGCGAAAAATAACAGGCCAACGCTCATGCCGTGTTACACCATAAACCAAGCTAGAAATCAAAACCAATGGAAAAAACAGTAACAACTGTTCGATGCCAGACATCGCACCACGTTCAGTAGCGGCCAATAATAGATTCCATGGAAACATCTAACTGACCTCCTCAGCCGCTGCTTCGGCCGCAGCCGCAAGTCGTTTCTTACGCTGCACCGGATCGTGCCAAACACCTGGCCCACCGTACGCATCGTAGATAGCAAAAAGGTTTAACAGTCCAGCGACCAATGTATATAGAGTTCCCATTTGGAAAAACGAATGGTAATCACGATTCCATTTGTTGAGCTCGCCGGTACTCGTAGGCGGAGCCAAAAAACCGTTCCATAACAAATTCACAGACGTACCCTGCTGTTGCTGGCTGCGTAATGAACGATTCTGAACGACGGCCGGTAGGGCTGCAGATCCTAAAAAGAACTGCCCGACAAATTGCCAGCGGAAATCCTCCGAAATGAAAGAACAATAAACTACTTTTCCACCTCCCATTTGATAGCCGCTAATGAACAACATCGTCACCGCTACGAAAATCGTAATCGCCTTAGCCGTGCGGCCTTGGTAGAAATGCCCCATGCCTGGAACGATCCAAGCCAATAGCGCAGCAACATAGGGATTCTTCAGATCGAGATCGATCCCAGAATCGTCATTTAGCTCGTCACCTTGTTCATCTGCCGTCGCCATCTAATTTCCATTTTCGTTATACAAAATGTTACAGGTGTTTTATTGTACTCAAGGAGCAAAACAACGAACACTCCACAATGACATTGGTGGCCAATTGTTTAACTTATTCAAATCCCTACTAATAATCGAGCAGCAAACGCCAGCGCGGCTGTTTCAATGCGTAAAATACGAGGCCCCATGTCAACAATTTTCCACTGCAATTGAGCGGCGGCGGTGGCTTCCTCAGCTGAAAATCCACCCTCGGGACCAATCGCCACCACGGCAGCACCTAACTCAAGCTGAATATCTCTAATACTAATATTGCAGGCCTCTTGTTCTCTTGGCGTTTCAGCAACCGTATTATTGACTCCCATCTGGGCTGATTTAGGGTGCGCGATAAAGCGGTTCTCCGCTGTTCGCTGTAAAAACGCTTCGAGAGAGGCTACTTCGCCAATTTCAAGTAGCCGGTTTCGGCCACATTGTTTGCTAGCGCTAATGACATGATTACGTAAGCGGACAAGTGCTTTGTCGACAGGCTGAGCAACACCTCGTGACGTGGTTAGAGGGATTACCGTGGTTACGCCCAGTTCAACCAGTTTTTCAATGATCCATTTTTGCCGGTCACCTTTTGGCAGCGCAATACCAACGGTTAATGCCAACGCTGGCTCAAGATCAGCTTCTTCTGTACTAAGTATTTTGAGGGTTGCCTCGTTTCGACCCACGTCCACAATTTCAGCGATCCACTGCCAACCGCTGCCATCAAACAATTCAACCCGATCACCACACTTACCGCGCATCACACGGGTTAGGTGTTGGGCTTCACTGCCTTGCAGCAACACACTTGTCGCCTGACCAATCGGAGTGTCTAAGAAATATCGCTGCGTCATTAGAAATCGAAACTCATACCGGTGATTAAAAAGTTCTTTTTGAAATCCCCAATCGACAAATACTCGTAACCGACATAGACCTTAGCTCGTCCAATCTGTCGTCCATAAGTTGTCCGTATACGAAATAGTCCAGCACTACCAAGGCGACCCCAATCGAGATCTGCTGATATGACTTGCGGCTCGGACAAATAAAAGTCGCCGCCATAGGTAAAGTTAATTCCGTTTTCGGTCGCCAAAGAAGTTCGCTGCCAATTCATCCCGAGACCGACGCGCATCTGTGCGTTTTCCATCTGTGCAAAACGCCAAACCACATTAACATCACCAATCCACAATTGTTCGTGTTGGCCCACGGCAACACTCTCCCGCAAATAATCAAAGCTGGCATCGACTCCCAAGCGATTCCGCGATTCAAAAATAAAATGTGTGCTGATTTTTTGTTGGGCTGTAAAATTATCTGCGTAATCCAGTCGAATCCGCAAGTGGCTGCTCTCGACGTGATCGCCGGGCATTGGATTCATCATCATGCTGCCAGTGTGCGCTCGGGCAAATGGATACTTAATGAATCCACCTGGGATATGATCGTCGCCAAAAATTGCTTGTGGCACCGTCACTGGCAATGACAAAACCCACGCGGCGACCATAGACGAAAGAACAAACAACTCCGCTTCACTCGTAGAATCATCGCCATCATAATAATACCCATGATCCGCTAAATGTAGATGTTGATGATTGCGGCTATTGCTGGCGGCTGGTGGTGGAGGTGCTGCGCTGCCAGTCCGACCCGTGGCATCCGTAAGTCCCTGCAAAGATCCATCGGCAAACAGACTCGGCACGGCAAACACGACCAAAATCCAAGCCGTCGTTAGGAGACGTACTCGCGAGCTTACACAACAACGGTACGACCGGTACATGGAATGACTCGACTAGGATTGAAATGATTACAGAGAATAAGAACAAACTTCTTTGGGTTGTTCGTAGATAGTACAAATCCAATTATCTCTGCGTCAATAACAAACTACTTGGGATTGCCCGTTCAGTGCAATGTCAGCGGGTCTTCTTCATCTGTGCTGGCCCACACCGTCAGCTCCGAAAACTGGTCAGCCAAGGTTGCTGCTAGATGATCTAACGCAAACCGTTCACTTGCATAATGTCCCAACAAAATCATTGCGATTCCCAACGCTCTTGCTTCCAGACACGTGTGAAACCGTGCTTCGCCAGTGATTAATACGTCACATCCTTGACGCGAGGCACAGCGAATAAGCTCACCAGCGCTACCGCAAGCAATCCCTACTTTTGTCAAACGTCGTTCGCTGTCTCCCACGATGTGCAGCGATTCAATGTTGAACACTGATTTTGCCCGTTGCCCTAGTTCCGCTAACGAAGCATCTTCCACCGTGCCGCAACGACCTGTACCTAAGCCTTCCGTTGCTGCGGATTGAGGATCGTTTATAGGTTCGAGCGGCTTGATATCTTTCAGATTGAGACCTGCGGCAATTTGCTGATTAATGCCAAGGACAGCCGAATCAAATGCAGTATGCGCACTGTACACAGAAATACCTGCTTGAGCGAGTTGCCAGAGCATCGTTCCAAGATTAGTGTCAGTCGTGATTGTTTTAAGGGGCGCGAAGGGGAAGGGGTGGTGTGTCACGATCAGCCCAGCCTGTTTGTCAATTGCTTCGGCCACCGTTTCCGGAGTCACGGTTAAACACGTCATAATGTGGGTCACGACAGATTTGCGGTCGCCAACTAATAACCCAACGTTATCCCACTCCGCCGCCAAACAGACTGGCGCAATCTGCCCTAGTGCTTTGCAAATATCACCAACACTTGTCATGAGGTTACTCGTTTTTTCTATTCTTTACTGGGACTGTCCGGTGCATCGCCTTGAGGGTTAGCATCTGTATTGGGGCCGATCGTACCAAACAAGTGACCGCCGACGTCCCCATGCGTCCAAGTGCCCGCGTATTTGTTTTTATAGATAACCACGCGTGAACTAAACGTCCCTAATCCTGGAATCAAGACATTGGTCAATGTAATGACTGGCGTCGTTCCCGCCCACTGGACTTGCAGTGGCATTGGCAAGGTTACATCGCGGCCACCAAATTGCACTCGGGCAGTAAATAGCCACAATTCACCTGTAGTAAGTTTCTTAACACTGACAATTGTGTAAGACTCCTTTGGCAGGTTGTCCTGTTGCTTGCCTAAAACTGTAAAGTTACCGGTGAACTTTACGTTTGTCATTTTCTTTTCAAACAAGTCATAGAGCTTTTGCTTCTCCGCGGAAACTTGTGGGGGGTCTGTTGGTTGGGGAGGTTCATCAACCCCTTGCGCTACAGCTAACGGCAGCAAAAACAACAAACATAGGATCATTGCTAAACTTTTATTAAAAATTTTCTTGTCCATCACACCACCTCGTGGGTTGCTAGTATTGAACCATCCATCATACGACATTTTTTTAGACTCTATCGTGCTTTATTCGCATTAATTTACGGCTCAATTTATAACTCCTTCTAGATAGATTGCAAACGTTGCAGCGCCGTGGCCACTTCACCGACAACATTCCGCGACGACGCTGGGTCGACCGTGAAATACCCAGCGTAATGTTGCTCTTCAAGCATCGCAAACAACTGATCGAAATCAACAGCCCCCGCCCCAAATGCAGCAGCCGCACCTTGTCCTCGAGCAATATCTCGCAATCCATCACGAATGCGCATGTGAACAACATAAGGTGCTAAACTCTGAGTCGATTCAGTGGCGGAATAACCATTCATTACTAGACTACCAGGGTCCAGATCAACCGCTCCATAGCCAGCAGGTAAAGTTGCTAACATGGCCGCTAATACCTCTCCGTCTTCCGACCCCGTCCGAGCGGCTAGCAGCGCGCCGACTCGTTGCCCATACTCACCTAAATCCACCAATATTTGTTGCAGCGCCGTGAAACTTGAATCTTCCTGATCCTCAGGAACCACTCCAATGCGATTGGTAACAACATTGCAGCCTAAATTCGATGCCAATAGCATCGCTTGTCGAGTCGCTTCTACGCGACGGTCAAGGTCAGCCATAACGTTGTAGCCACGGCGAGTATTAAAGGATAACGCGCTAATACGTAGCCCTTGATCATCTAACAGCTTACGAATTTGACGAATCGCTGTTTGGCTCATCTCCCCCAGTGGAAGTTCATGTCGGGCATCGATTTCCACCGCTTTCGCTCCTAGCTCAGCAGCTCGAATAAGTGCCTTGCGAAAAGGGAGCCCAAAACAAGCGAGTCGAACGGCGGGGCGGATTCTCAACAACGGGCAATATCCTGATAAAGTAGTTTTTAAGCAGTCTCTAAAGTTCTTCTTTATCTTACTTTGCAATCTCCGCCTGTGAGAGGTCCCTCTGAGGCGATACAATAAAATTTGTTACCGCAGTGATGTTGAATATCCGCGGTTAACTTATTTTTCATTCACAGCGACTGCTTCACACCACGTAGAACTCCGCCCACCACATAGACACATGCCCTCTCCACGCTTTCTTACCGCCTTACCCGTATTCGACGAAGTGCAATACGTTAACGAAGTGCTGGATCTAGTTAAACAATATAGCGATGAAATTTTGGTCGTTGACGATGGATCAACCGACGGTACAACGGAACAATTGCAAAGACGCGATGATGTCCGCATCGTTACACACACAGAGAACCAAGGGTACGGTGCAGCTCTGCGGACCGCATTTGAATACGCAAAAGAGCATGATTTTGAGATTATTGTCACGATTGATTGTGACGGCCAACATGAACCACAACGCATACCCGAATTTGTGGCGGCGTGTACCAAATCCGTTGACATCGTTTCCGGCAGCCGCTATCTCACTCAATTCCCTGATGACACGCCACCACCTGAACAACGCCGTAAAATCAATCAAACCGTCTCTACTGAACTAAGCCGACGTTTGAATATCAAACTGACAGATGCATTTTGTGGCTTCAAAGCTTACCGCACAGCATCACTCGATAAGCTCACACCAACCGAAAATGGTTACGCGATGCCCTTAGAGCTCTGGGTTCAAGCTGCCCAAGCTAACTTGAATATTATCGAATTGCCCGTACCCTTGATATACCTCGATGAAGCTAGGTCGTTCGGCGGTGTCCTCGATGACGCTGCCACTCGACTAGAATACTATCACTTGGTCTTGGACCGTAGCATCGCCAAATGCGAAATGTTTGCTTAGTCGCAGCCCGAAGATTCTCCTAGCGAAACTAGACTTGATATGAATCAGGCCAGCATCAATTACCGCAAGCTGCAAGCACCACCGGGCAATGGTGACTGTTTTATCGAGCCGCCTATCTCTGAAAGCCAGAGTTACATTCATGCCAACCACCAACGGTTCGCTGCCTTCGCTGACATCGAAATCGGCGGCCTCAGTTTCACAGCCTTGCGTCAACAAGCACGCGACGAAATAATCACCGCGGGACGAGAACATACGCAAACCTATCTGGATCTCACACACACCGAAGTCATCGAGACAACATCGATCGTTCTTACCGGTCACCAACCCACACTGTTTCACGCAGGCGTCTGGTTTAAGAATTTTTGCTTAGATCACATCGCTAAACATACTCAGTCGCTGGCCATTAATCTCATCATTGACCATGACTTAGTTAAATCGACATCGATTAAAGTACCTTCGCAAACTGGCAATACGGTCACACTAAAAACCATCGCCTACGATGTGACCGCTGCGTCTAACAGAATTGAAACAACCGGCATCCAAGACGAAAACCTGTTTAACTCTTTTCCACAACGCGTTGCGGATCAGCTTAACGTTTTTGTCGAAGATCCGCTCTTGGAGTCATTTTGGAAACTCGCTCAACAAGCCCCTACGGATATTATTGGTCATAAATTTTCTCACGCACGCCATCAGTTGGAACACCGCCTGGGCATGAATAGTTTGGATGTCCCGTTTAGTACGTTGTGTCGCGGTGCCAGCTTTGCACGTTTGTTACTGCATTTGATGAAAAATGCCGCTCGATTTCATAAAGTTTACAACGCCGCCATTTGTGAATATCGAAAAGTCCATCGCATTCGTAACCCCGGACATCCGGCACCGGAATTAGAAATCTTATCAGATCGAATTGAGTTGCCGCTGTGGAGTTGGACCAGCTCAACGGCTCAACGGCAGCGGCTTTTTTGCCAAGTCACTGCTGAGCAACTCATCCTATCCGACCTGCCGGCTTCCTTTGAACTACGGCTAGACCTCGCTGCTTCATCAAGCGAATGTGTCGAGCAGCTACAAGCATGGCAGCAAACTGACATCCAATTTCGATCGCGGGCTTTGTTAACCTCCATGTTTTCTCGCTTGCTTTTGGGCGATCTATTCATTCATGGTATCGGCGGAGGTAAATATGATCAGGTTACCGATCAGATCATATTCGAATTTTTTGGACAGCAACCGCCCCTGTTTTCAATCGCTACGGCCACGCTTGGCTTGCCGGTGCCGCTGCCCAATGATGGCTCAACAGCCATTGCTGCTGCAACGGTGGATCTGCGGCACCTACAATTCGCGCCAGACAAATACCTGCGAAGACTAGAACAGCTAGGGATAATTCTCGATGCCCAACAAGCGGCACTATTGATTGAAAAACAACAATTATTGAAAGACTCGCAGGCAATGACTGACAAACAAGCGTGGCATCAGGCGATCGAGAAAATAAACCAAG
>JYMV01032497.1_pt1 | contig 22744 bp, 21 predicted proteins | sample 338911 | NCBI WGS metagenome assembly JYMV01 (sample SAMN03354496, study PRJNA234377) | hydrothermal vent metagenome | biome: Deep sea; feature: Hydrothermal plumes at the Eastern Lau Spreading Center, Western Pacific Ocean; material: Seawater | place: Tonga | collected 2009 | depth 2000 m m
GCTGGATGATGTCTACTTAGACGCTATCGATCTGACATTAATCGACAAAATCATTACCGCAAAGTTAAAAATAGCGGGTAAAACCCGGGTCAACCGCACCACTGAACTCATTCGTGCGGTGTTGAACAAAGCACAAAAGGAATGGGGTTGGATTGAGTCGGTTCCGTACATTCGTCGATTCAAGGAAAAGAGTCAACGGCTGCGTTGGTTGACTCACAGTGAAGCCAATCGGTTGTTAAAAGAACTGCCTGAACACACCAAAGCGATGGCAATCTTTACCTTAGCGACTGGACTTCGAGAATCGAATGTGACTGGGCTTGAATGGTCACAAGTGAATCTGCAAAGTAAGATCGCCTGGATTCATGCTGACCAATCTAAAACAGGGAAAACCATTCGCATACCACTGAATGAAAATGCTATTACGGTACTCACAGAACAATTAGGGAAACACCCTGTTCGGGTTTTTACCTTTCGTGGGGAACCGGTCAACAAGGTCGGTACGAAATGGTGGCGTATGGCTTTAGAGCGTGCAGGGATCGATAATTTCACCTGGCATGGTCTAAGACATACCTGGGCAAGTTGGCACGTTCAGAACGGCACACCGTTGAATGTTTTGCAGGAATTAGGGGGCTGGAGCAGCTACGATATGGTACTGCGATATGCCCACTTAGCACCGGACCATTTAAGTGAATTTGCGAGCAATATTAACCTAGAAATCGTTGCAAAATCGGTTGCACCCGATAATGTGGTGAAGCTGAAAAGTCGCTAAGTTATTGATTTAACTGGTGGCGATAGGTGGGATCGAACCACCGACCTCAGGGTTATGAATCCTGCGCTCTAACCGGACTGAGCTACATCGCCATTAATTAGATTTACTGAGCCGCAAATTATAATTTGCCATTGCGTCATTGTCAAACATTGAACCTAAAATGTACAACATCACCATCGGCAACAACATAATCCTTGCCTTCTAAGCGCCATTTACCGGCATCTTTTGCACCTTGCTCACCTTGATGTGCAGTAAAATCTTGATAGGAAACAACTTCTGCGCGAATAAAGCCTTTCTCAAAATCAGTATGGATAACCCCAGCAGCCTGAGGTGCTAAGGCACCCACAGGAATTGTCCAGGCACGAACTTCTTGCACACCTGCGGTAAAATAAGTGTATAAATTCAACAACTTATAGCCTGCGTTGACAACACGATTCAAACCCGGCTCATCAAGGCCCAAATCGTCCATAAATTCTTGCTTTTCATCCGCGTCTAATTGGGCAATCTCAGCTTCTAGAGCGGCACAAACCGGCACTACAATCGCATTTTCTGTTTCAGCAAATGCACAAACCTGGTCCAATAAAGGATTATCTTCAAACCCGTCTTCTTGAACATTAGCAATATACATAGTCGGCTTGACTGTTAGTAAATGAAAATCGCGTAGCATTAACTTTTGCTCGTCACTTAAATTCATGGTACGAGCACCTTCCCCCGTGTCTAGGTGAGCAACAACTTGCTCTAAGAACTCTTTTTTAGCTTTTTCTTCTTTGTTACCTGACTTTGAGGCTTTAGCTGCACGGACAATGGCTTTCTCAATACTGGCCATATCGGCTAAGGCTAATTCGGTATTGATCACTTCAATATCGGATATTGGGTCTATTTTACCGGCCACATGAACCACATTGTCATCCTCAAAACAACGCACCACATGCACAATTGCATCGGTTTCCCGAATATTAGCTAAGAACTGATTACCCAGACCTTCGCCTTTCGAAGCACCTTCAACTAAGCCGGCGATATCTACAAATTCAATTGTCGTAGGGATCACTTTTTGTGGATTAACTATTTTAGATAATTGATCTAAGCGTTCATCCGGTACCGTTACCACCCCAACATTAGGATCAATGGTACAAAAAGGGTAATTCTCAGCAGCAATAACTGCTTCGGTTAGGGCATTAAATAACGTTGATTTACCTACATTCGGCAAACCGACAATTCCGCAATAGAGCGCCATAAAATCCTCTTAAAAATGAGATGCTTAAATAAAAAATGAATTATAAATCGCAGCTAGAAATTAACTACAGACGACCGCTAGTGAGACTAACGATAATTGCCAGCTATTATAAGCGAAATTATGTCCCGTAATAAATTAAATAGTGTTGTTTACCTTAATCCAATACTTTCAAGTTGACTCGCAGTTGCCTGAAAGAATCGTCCGCTAACGAATCATAGCCAATAACAATCGCGTGCCATTGCTGATTTTCATTTAACGCATGAATAATAACCAACCGTGTGGTTATAACGGTTGAAGGCAAAATGGTTATTGGCGTTAAATCGCCGTCTCCTTGCGCATAGGCCCACCCTTGTTCACTGCTGTATTTTAACTGTGCCCATCGGTGCGGCTTAAAACTGCATTTTTGCCGATATAAACTTACCAAGACCATCATAAAAATTAAGCCCTTAAATATAAGTGCCAACCCTATTAGAAAACAGGCGATAAGTGCTAAAACATGGACAGCAACTCCCATGTGGAACACCCGTCGTGATGGATGAAATTTAACCTGAAATGAATACGGCTCTGAGTGCTGACGTGCAGACATTAAAAATCTATACAGCGGCCACTTTTTTCCCAGTCGCCATAACGGGTAGGGTCAGTTGATTTTTTACTTTTGTTAATATCACCTTCTTCCTTAGGCGTTACCGTTTGCTGTTCTGGGTTAGGGGGTGACGTTGGTTGGGGAGGTTGCTTTGCGTTGTCTGACATTGGTCACTAATCCTTACGAAAATTATAGCGTTCAATTTAATCAATACCAGTATAATACTCCCCTCTTTACACCGTAGGTATTAAATAAATGCAAGAGCATTCATCACGTTTTCTTTCTGCTTTAGGTTTTAATCCGTCAACCACACAAGACCCAAGCGCCCCCTTTTTAAGTCAACCTCGTTTGTATTGCCTTGATCACCTTACAGTGCTAACGCTATCGGGCCAAGATGCCAGTACTTTATTACAAGGGCAAAGTACCTGTAACGTCACTGATGCCACTGACCAACTGTCATTGCTAGGTTCTTTTTGTTCTGTTAAGGGCCGCGTTATTAGTACTTTTTTATTACTTAAAAAGCACGATGAATTTCAATTAATCTTACCGGCTGATTTAGCAGAAAGCATCAGTAAACGTCTTAAAATGTATGTGCTACGTGCCGATGTCAAAATCCACATAAACCAAGAAGAAACCGGCTTATTTGGCTTGACTGATCACAGCACCGCACCCCATCTACCGGTTAACGATTACCAAACAAGCCCCTTTAACGACAACGCGGCTATCGTTAAACTACCCAGCGCAGCAACACCACGGTTTATTTTTATCGGTTCACGTGAAAGTGCACGTACATTATTCAAACAAATGGGCACAACGCACCGTGACTTTAGCCCAGCTCTTGCTTGGAAATTTTTAGATACTACCGCTGGTATACCCACCATTACCCCAGCAACCAGTGAAACCTGGATACCGCAATCCATTAACCTTGATACTTTAGGGGCAATCAGTTTTAAAAAAGGCTGTTATACCGGACAGGAAATTATTGCCCGCACCCATTATAAAGGCAAAGCCAAAGCCTCCATGCATCAGGTGAACCTGCCTACCAACGCGACCATAACCCCCGGCTTAAAATTATTTAATTTGGATTCTGACAGTAACCAAAGTATAGGCGAGGTTGTTAACGCCTTACAAACTGAGTCCGTCTGGCAACTGTTGGTGTCAATTAAAAACGAACAAATAAATGCTAAAAAAATATTTATTGAAGGTAATGAATTAGATTTTATTTCATGGCAATAGTATTTAGCACAACCCTTCTTACTGATGTGTATCCAGATAGCACTGTAGCCCTTTAAAGATCAACTCTGGATCAATAACACAAGGCCGATTAATCGCTTGTTTCAACTGCGGTGCATCGCCACCGGTTAGAAGCAACTGAAATAATTCCCCTTCCGTCTGTTCTAAATCGCTTACGACCTTTTCAACTAACCCTGCCGCCGCTAACATACAACCGTTAGCTATGGCCGGTTCGGTGGCATTGGCCAATGTTGGTTTATAAGATTCATCACTCTTCGATAACGCAAACGTATTTTTCGCAAGACTATGCTGCATTAAAGCAAAGCCTGGAATAATCAACCCCCCTAAGTGTTGTCCTTGTTGATTCAACGCATCGACGGTAATTGCCGTACCACAGTCCACCACAACGAGCGGTTTTAAATATTGCTTCCAACCAGCAATGAGCACTAACCAACGGTCCACACCGAGCCTTTCAGGTTGCAGGTAACTGTTGGTTACACCGTGACTGGCTTTTTCGGTAACCGCGCTTAAACAGCGCACCTGCGGCCAAAGGTTCTCACCGACGCTAATAATTTCTTTTGTAATTTGGGTGTCGGTGACATTTGCAATAACGACCACCTCTACCGGCTCTAACTGACGCCACATCGCCGTTAGTTCGGCTAAGTAATTCTCTGACCGGTTAAGGCGTTGTAATGGCGCTTGTCCTAACTGTTGACCCAATAGCCATTTGAGCTGGCTGTTACCAACATCAATCAGTAATGTATTCATGCGATATCGACACTGACTTCACCGGAGTTATAAGCCTGTGTCTCACCATTAGCCTGGGTTAATAAAAGATGACCACTGTCATTAATACCCGAAATGGTACCGCTAATAATATTATTTCCTAACTGTAATTCAGCCGCTTGCCCAACAAGGCAATCATAACGACGCCACTCATTAATTAACGCGCCTATACCCTCTTGCTCAAAGGCAGCCATAAACGGAATGAGTTCATTAATAAGTTCCGCAATAAGCTTATTCCTAGGAACATTTTTATGCCCTAAAATACGGTGCAAGTCGACCCAGTCTTGGTCAATAGCCGTTGCCTCATCGTCTGATAACGCTCTATTTAAACCCAACCCTACAACCACCGAGCAAGGCCCTTCCATATCGCCGGTTAATTCAACTAAAATTCCACCCAGCTTTTTACCTTGCCAAAAAATATCATTCGGCCATTTCAGACCAACTTCAATACCGGTCAGCGCTTTAATCACGCGAACCAGACAAACACCAATACCCAGACTTAATCCTGCCAACGCGGTTACGCCACAAAAAAATTGCCAGGATAACGACAAATAAACATTTTGTCCAAAAGGGGAAACCCATTGCTTACCCCGGCGACCCCGGCCAGCCGTTTGAAATTCAGCTAAGCAAATTTGGCTCAGTGCGGGTTGCGTTTGGCCATGGGTTAACAAATAATTATTGGTTGAATCAACCACGTCTAAACAATCAATAGCAGCAATTTGGCTGACAACACCGGCGCTTAAATGCGCTCTGATCATCGTTTCATCCAGTAATTCAATCGCCTGAAAAAGACGATACCCTTTCCCTGAAATAGCTGAGTACTTAAGCCCTAAATCGTCTAACGTATTGATCTGTTTACAAATAGCCGAACGGCTAATGCCTAAGGTTTCCGACAAATCAGAACCCGAGTGAAACTGACCGTCGGAAAGGGCAACAAGGATCTTTCGTTGCGTTGTTGTGAGCGCCACTGCTTATTAAAATTACTATCGCAATAAAACGGCTTAAAACGGAATATCGTCATCAAAATCATCAGGCACTGGCGCCATTGGACTTGGCGCTTGCGGTGTTGCAGGCGCTGTAGTAGCTTGAGAACCGTCAGAATAATTTGAAGTGCCGCCACTGCGACCGCCTAACATTTGCATTTGTTCGGCAATAATGTCCGTTGAATACCGATCTTGACCGTCTTTACCTTGGTATTTCTGTGTTTGTAAACGCCCTTCAATATAAACCTGACTGCCCTTTTTTAAATATTGTTGAACAACCTCCGCCTGACGATTAAAAAAGACAACCCGATGCCATTCCGTTGCTTCTTTACGCTCTTGCGTTTGACGGTCTGTCCAACGTCGCGTAGTTGCCAAACTTATTCTTACTACTGTCGTACCATTAGGGCTCGTCCGAGCATCAGGATCTTGTCCCAAATTACCAATTAAAGTAACTTTATTCAGCATAGTGTTCTCCCAAAGTTAAGGTTCATTATTTATATTGCTCTTAGCGCAACATAATAACAAATCATACGGACTGATTGCCGGTTAAAAAATCTTGTAGTGCTTTACGATCCAGAGTGGCATTGTTGACTTTCAAATAAGCCACCTTATCTTGGAGATGCACACGGGCCTCCGCAACCCCTGTAACGGTTACCAAGCCTTCTGTCAGCTCAATTTGTTCTAATGCCGAGACGCCTTCTAATGAAACGATTAAATTAGCCAAATAGCGGGGCGTGCGCATTTTTATAGCCACCACCAACCAAAGTGCAGTCGCTACAATGCAAACTACAAAAACCGATACAGCGCCCCATTGGCCATAACACCAACCCCCTAAGGTACCCCCTATAAAAGCCCCTAAAAACTGCGACGTTGAATAAACCCCCATCGCCGTGCCTTTCATATCACCCGGGGCCGTTTTGGAAATCAGCGAAGGCAGTGTTGCTTCCAGTAAATTAAAACCACAAAAGAACAACCCTAAAAAAACAATGATGCCCGTAAGGTTCTCATGAAAAAAAACAAAACCAATAAAAGCTAAAAACAAAGCGGTAATCGCCCCTAAAAATACCGATTTCATTTTATGCTTTTTCTCAGCAAGAATAACAAACGGTATCACAATAGCCATTGACCCCACCAAGACCGGCAAATAAACCTGCCAATGCAGATTTTGCGCCAGACCGGTTGCTCGAAGTTGTAAAGGAATAATAATAAAGCTCGCCATCAGGACGAGATGTAAAATAAAAATACCAAAATCAAGGCGTAACAAATCACTATTTAACAGGACATCTTTGAATTGACTGGGAACCGCCTCGGCATCGGGATGAACTTTTGATTCCAACGGATTAGGAACCACATATAACACCAGTAACAAGGCAATAACCGCCAAAATAGCCGTAAGCCAAAAAATTGCTTGTATCCCCGCAAAATCGGCAAGAATAGGTCCTGCGACCATTGCAACGGCAAAAGACAAACCAATACTCGCGCCGATCATTGCCATTGTTTTAGTTCGGTGAACCTCTTGGGTTAAATCAGCGGCTAACGCCATAACCACTGCTGCAATAGCACCACAGCCCTGTAGAGCCCGTCCTAAAAGCACACCGTAGATAGTCGTTGATAGCGCAGCAACAACACTGCCGGCAATAAACAGCACTAAGCCTATGACGATCATCTTTTTACGGCCAAACCGGTCTGACAATAAGCCAAAAGGAATCTGGAACAATGCTTGTGTTAACCCATATATACTCATAGCCAGTCCGATTAATAGTGGCGTAGAGCCCTCAAAGGAATCTGAAAACAAGGCTAATACCGGCAAAATCATAAACAAACCAAACATTCGTAACGCATAAATGGATGCTAACGAAATACTGGCACGTCGCTCAAACGGTGTTAGTGGACTACTAATATCCTGAATTACTGCCAAAACAAAAATCCCCTTTGCCTAAATAATACAAAAACACGTATATTATCAGGTTATCTTACTTGTCGGAATTATAGAATGGATACAATTCGTATTCGTGGTGCGAGAACACATAATCTTAAAAACATTGATTTAGACTTACCACGAAATTCCTTAATCGTGATCACCGGTATTTCAGGGTCAGGAAAGTCTTCATTGGCTTTCGATACACTCTATGCTGAAGGTCAGCGGCGTTATGTCGAGTCTTTATCTGCTTATGCGCGTCAGTTTCTTTCGTTAATGGAAAAACCCGATGTCGACCATATTGAAGGACTGTCCCCGGCTATTTCAATTGAACAAAAATCCACCTCGCATAATCCACGCTCGACGGTAGGTACGATTACTGAAATTTACGATTATTTACGGTTGCTGTATGCCCGTGCGGGAACACCCCAATGTCCGGAGCATAGCACCTCACTTGAGGCGCAAACCGTCAGCCAAATGGTCGACAAAGTACTGAGCCATGAAGACGGGCAACGCTGGATGTTATTAGCACCCGTTGTCAATCAACGCAAAGGCGAACATATACAATTATTTAATGACCTCAAGTCACAAGGCTTTATTCGAGCCCGTATCAATAGCGAAATTCATGATTTAGACGAACTCCCTGTACTCGATAGTAATAAAAAACATACCATTGAAGTTATTGTTGACCGATTTAAAATCAGAGACGACATCGCCCTACGATTAGCCGAATCATTTGAAACCGCCTTGCGTATTGCCGATGGAACGGCCATTGCCGCCGCCATGGACGACCCGACCACTGAACTATTATTTTCTGAACACTACGCCTGTCGAGTCTGTGGCTATAGTCTTGCTGAATTAGAACCGCGAATTTTTTCCTTTAATAACCCAAAAGGAGCTTGTTCTCAGTGTGATGGCTTGGGGATTAAACAATACTTTGACCCAGGGCTGGTTATTCACAGCCCAGAATTGACATTGGCCGGCGGTGCAATAAGAGGCTGGGACCGGCGTAATGGCTACTATTTCCAATTAATTTCTTCACTGGCAGAACATTATCAATTTGATACCGATGTGCCTTTTAATACGCTCAGTAAAGAGCATCAAGACATACTCTTATTTGGTAGCGGTCGCGAAGCAATAGACTTTCACTTTATAACCGCCCGAGGAACGATTAAACGCAAACGCCATTCATTTGAAGGCGTTATTGCCAATATGGAACGGCGGTATCTGGAAACGGATTCCTCCACCGTTCGCGATGACCTTGCTAAATACTTAGCCAATAAGCCTTGCCCAAGCTGCGAGGGTTCTCGCCTTAACAAAGCCGCTCGGAATGTATTTATAGACAATCATCCTTTACCCGATTTAACAGCCCTTCCCATTCAGAAATTATTAACGTTCTTCCAAACCCTTACTCTGTCCGGCAAAAAAGGTAAGGTGGCGGAAAAAATTGTTCATGAAATACAAGAACGATTGGAATTTCTGGTTAACGTCGGTTTAAATTATCTGTCCTTAAACCGCAGTGCCAGTACGTTATCGGGGGGAGAAGCTCAACGGATACGCTTAGCCAGCCAAATTGGTGCCGGCTTAGTTGGTGTTATGTATGTTCTTGACGAACCCTCAATAGGACTCCACCAGCGTGACAATCAACGCTTACTCAACACCTTGATTCACCTGCGTGATATGGGTAACACCGTTATTGTCGTTGAGCATGATGAAGATGCCATTAGAGCGGCCCAACACATTATTGATATTGGCCCTGCAGCGGGCATCCATGGCGGCGAAATTGTGGCACAAGGAACGCCTAAAGCCATTATGAACAATCCCGCATCACTGACTGGAATGTATTTATCAGGTAAACAAAAAATAGTCATTCCTAAAAAACTTCATTGGCCAAAATCAGACCAACAAATTACCATTGAAAACGCTCACGGTAATAATTTAAAAAATGTCACCATTTCTTTCCCGCTCGGTTTATTCACCTGTATTACCGGTGTTTCGGGATCGGGGAAATCTACTTTAATTAATGACACACTCTACCGGCATGTTGCACGGACGCTCAATAATGCAAGCGCCCTTCCGGCGCCCTGCGATCAAGTTCTTGGCCTTAAATTAATTGATAAGGTCGTTGACATTAACCAAAGCCCTATTGGTCGTACACCTCGCTCAAATCCTGCCACTTATACCGGTTTATTTACCCCAATCCGGGAATTATTTGCAGCAACGCCAGAAGCCCGCTCTCGCGGTTATTCACCCGGCCGATTTAGCTTTAATGTGAAAGGTGGGCGTTGTGAGGCTTGTAAAGGCGATGGCGTTATCAAAGTTGAAATGCATTTCTTACCGGATGTTTATGTGCTCTGCGATATCTGTCAGGGAAAAAGATACAACCGGGAAACGCTGGAAGTTCGCTATAAAGGTAAAACGATTACCGAAATTCTTAATATGACTGTCGAAGATGCATTAGATTTTTTTCGCGCAATCCCCATCATCAACAAAAAATTACAAACTCTAATTGAAGTCGGTTTAAGCTATCTGACTTTAGGACAAAAAGCAGTGACCTTAAGTGGCGGTGAGGCTCAACGGATCAAATTAGCAAAAGAACTTTCTAAACGCGATACCGGAAAAACCCTTTATATCCTAGATGAGCCTACGACGGGGCTTCATTTTCATGATATCAAGCAACTACTGAATGTCTTACATACCCTCAGAGACCATGGCAATACGATTATTGTCATTGAGCATAATCTTGATGTGATAAAAACTGCCGATTGGATTATCGACTTAGGCCCTGAAGGCGGCGATGGTGGTGGCCTTATTATTGCTGAAGGCACACCCCATGATGTAAGCCGGGTAGAACAATCTCATACTGGATTGTTCTTAAAGAAATACTTTAAAGATTAAGCTGATTTAACAGTTTCGACTATTTTATCAAAATCTTTAACGCGTTCTTTACCGGCAATAACCATGTCCATACCGATTCTAATTAAAAGTGCCCCAAGACCGGGTGTTTTGTATACTATCCAGCCTAATAAGCCTGCTAAAGCAATACCGATTGCGGCGCTGATCATTTCATTGATACCGAGAACGCCTAATAACTTCATGAATAAAACTGCAAAATCAAGCGGTAAAATAAGCAGTGCACTAAAATAAACTAACACTACAAAAGTAAAAATAACAAAAATTACAAATTGCAGTAGTCTAACTAGAGCAACATTAATATTCTTCATAACAATGAATCCCAAAAAGAAATTTTCTTAAATCAATTAACAATGGACACGAAACAATATAAATTGTTTCGTAACGCTTTATTATTATAATTATACTACAGCGAAGTTGAACTGGCTGACTTTTTATTCCTCGGTTAATAACGGTGGATGTTCTTGTTTTAGGAAAAAAGGATGAATCAGTAGACCAGCAATAAAGCCCCCCACATGGGTCCACCAAGCCACTGTTGACAAGGTTGCCTCCTGAGTCACCAAACCAATAGTTGCTTCATGAATTTGATACATGACCCAAAGCCCTAAGAAACCCACGGCCGGCACTTCAACGAAAATCGGTAAAAAGAACAAAGGCAACCATAATTTAATCCGTGCATAAGGGTATAACAAAAAGAAGGCGCCTAATACCCCAGCGATTGCACCCGAAGCACCCACCATAGGCAAGGTTGCAGATGAATTAAAATAATATTGTAAAAAGGCTGCAAACAACCCACATAACACATAAAACAGAAAAAACCGCACCCGCCCCATCCGCGCTTCAATGTTACCGGCAAAAATCCATAAAAATACTAAATTAATCAACAAGTGCAAGACATCTCCGTGCAAAAACATACTCGAAAAAAAAGAGAAATAACTGTCATCTGGAAAGCCTGTTTTGAGGGCCCACTCAGGAAAACTGTAGCGTGCCGCAACCATGCCATAGATGTAGAGCACATAATTATTAACTTCAACCGGAAGAATGAACAAAGTGCTAAATATGGCTGTATTAATAAAAATAAGTCCCCATGTTATATAAGGACGCACCGTTAATGGGATGGTATTTCTAACCGGAATCATCTTTTTGTTACCTTCTTGGCGGGACTTTAGAAACTTGACGAAAATTCATCATAATATCAAACACCCCTAACATAGCGAGTCCTGTAAACATGTGCTGCGGATAAATCATCAGTAATAAATAGACCGGAACCAAAAAGCCATGACTATACCCCTTATTAGCAATATTAAAGTGAAAAATTGCTAATCCCTGAAAAGCATACATCATGGTCAAAATTGCTAACAGGTCATAAATCAAAAAATCACTGATCATATACCCCATCGACAACATCACTATCGCTCCCATAAAGGCTGACCGTGGGATGGATAAGTTATAAAACTCGCTCTGAAACCCTCCCGGGTTGTATTGGTAAGATTGTAAATAACGCGCTAGTAACAGCGCCATCATAGACGTCAACCCTAACATAACTGCCACTAAGCCATTTATTATAGAAAGACTACCGTCCTCCTCAAAACCTTGAATAGTTGCACCTTGAACACTATGTGTCGCCAATTCCAACCATTGTTCCCACCAAGCAACCGCATCGCCGGTATAAAGTTGAATACTCATGGCTAACAAAGCACAGCACGTTGCAATCATGACTAATGACTCACCCTGTGAAGCTGAACGATACAATGCCCGTGCACTCAACCAAACCGGTACATACAAAAACAGAGCACTCGGTACTTCCATCCCCGGCCGTGGAATAACAAAGGATTGCGCAAACATAATAATGATTGCTGAAAAAACAAAAACCAACAAGCCTTCCTGCGGGTTCTTTCTGAGCGTTACCAACGCACCCACGGCAGCACTAATAACAGCAAAAGGTACAAAGAAAATAGAAACAGCACCGAATACCGTCATAACTAGAATAGCTTGATGCCGATTATTCACTACATATTGAATTAAAAATCTCATCAAATAAAATCCTAAAATTAAATTGTTATGCTAATTAAGTGACCACTTATAGAAAAGGTAATTCAACTAAACCTAAATTATCCTAAACCATCATTAAACACCTGTATTATCATTAATTCATACCCTAAAGCTACGGTTAATATGAGAAACTGCCAGTGCATAATACTATTTCACAACTATTATGAAATTTAAACAAATTGCAGGGGGTCTTATAGACCGACGTTATTTTCTTAAGAAAAGCCTGATCTTCTCTGTCGCCGCAAGCATACCTGCCTATTTAACTGCACAGACACCCCTTGAACTCGAACGCACAGAATGGATGTCTGAACCCGGACTGGGCTTTTCTAATTACGGCCAACCATCCCCTTTTGAGAAAAAAACCATTCGCTGGACGATGGCTAACAGTCATGCACCCGGGAATGGCGTCTCATGGACCCCTTTACAAGACCTTGAAGGTATCATAACACCCTCCGGCCTTCACTTTGAACGCCACCACAATGGCGTTCCCCAAATAGATCCTACAGCACACCGGTTGATGATCCATGGCTTAGTAAATAATCCCGTTGAGTTTTCAATTGAAAACCTCTTGCAATACCCTAAAACTTCACAAATCTGTTTTATTGAATGCGGCGGTAATAGCAATGCGGGGTGGCATACAAACCCTATCCAAACCCCAGTAGGTAATTTTCATGGCATGGTTTCATGCAGTGAATGGACCGGCATCCCCTTAAAACTATTATTAAATGAAGCGCAATTACAACCCCAGGCACAATGGCTCATTGCTGAGGGAGGAGATGCCAGCCTGATGAACGTTAGTTTACCCATTGACAAAGCCACCAGTGACTGTTTTGTTGCCTTGTATCAAAATGGCGAAAGAATACGCCCTGAAAATGGCTACCCCTTACGGTTAATCGTTCCTGGCTGGGAGGGCGTCCTTAATGTCAAATGGCTACAACGTATTCATATTGCCAACCAACCCACCATGTCTCGAAATGAGACCGCAAAATATACGGAGTTATTGCCGAGCGGAAAAGCACAACAATTTTCATTTATTATGGCGGCTAAATCGATTATCACGAATCCTAGCTTTGGTCATCAATTAAACCGCTTTGGGCTCTATCAAATTTCAGGTTTAGCCTGGTCTGGTCGAGGGAAAATCACCCGCGTGGAAGTCTCTGCTGACCAGGGTCAAACCTGGCTAGATGCAGAACTTCAGACGCCGGTATTACCCCTGTGCTTTACCCGCTTCAGAATACCCTGGCAGTGGCAAGGTCAAGCCGTTGTACTCTGTAGCCGTGCGACCGATGAAACGGGTTATATTCAACCGACACGGACTGAACTGGTCGCTCAGCGTGGGCGACATGGTTATTTCCATTATAATGCCATTGTTAACTGGGCCATCTCAGCACAAGGTAAAATCAGCCATGTCTATGATTAAATATGGCTTAATTGTTTTTTTAAGTTGGGTGGGTCCTTCGCACGCTGGCGATGCTCTCAGTCCAATGTTAGGAAAACCCCTTTCAAAGGCAACTATACAACAGCGTAACTTCACTGTTTTTCCGAATGGCCAAGGCTTGCCTGTGGGACAAGGCAGCGTCTCTGCAGGAAAACAAGTTTACACTTCTTTTTGTCTGAGTTGCCACGGCTTTGAAGGCTCAGGTGATAGCGCTGAAGAACTTGCCGGTGCCCTGCACCGTTTAACCGATAACCCACCCGATAAAACAATTGGTACTTACTGGCCCTATGCCACAACCCTTTTTGATTTTATCCGTCGTTCCATGCCCATGGATTCACCCGGCAGTCTGTCAACACAAGAAATTTATGATGTAACCGCTTATTTATTGTTTTTAAATAACATTATCGATCACAATAAAATCATTGACCATCATTCGCTCGCAAAAATAAAAATGCCTAATGCGAATGGCTTTATTAATCAGTATAAAAACAACAATTAATCCCCACCTTTTTTAAGATAGCTATTAAAGTTAAATAAGGTTAAAGCGTTACACGATTAAAGTGCTAGAAATGATTAAGGCTATCAAGTTTTGATAGCCTTAATAAATATGGCGTCCCCAGGGGGGTTCGAACCCCCGTTACCGCCGTGAAAGGGCGGTGTCCTAGGCCTCTAGACGATGGGGACTAAGACTGTTACTACAATGAACCAAATTTGGTGGAGCCAGGCGGGATCGAACCGCCGACCTCAACACTGCCAGTGTTGCGCTCTCCCAATTGAGCTATGGCCCCTGCAGGAAAAAAAGTATTATACAATTTTTTATTAACTTGTCCAGAGCTATATATAATTTTTTATAAACTACAACTGCTTTTTCTCAACATATAATTTCTGAAACATATTTTCAGAAATAATATCAAGACTCGATTCAACGCGATCGAGATAAACCTGACCGTGAAGATGATCAAATTCATGTTGAAAAACGCGTGCGACAAAACCGCTAAAATTAATTGTTTTAAATACGCTCTGAGTATCTTGATAGTTCACTTCAATATCTGTATACCGGGGCACCAAGGCCCTAATGCCTGGAATACTCAAACACCCTTCCCAGTCTTTTTCACGCCGTTCAGTGGTGGAATTAAAAGTTGGATTAATCATGACAATGGGACTCATTGGTGGAGCCATAGGATATCTCGCTGTCGGTCGTGAACTAACAATAATAACCTGATAACACTCACCAATCTGCGGCGCTGCAATTCCAACACCACAGGTTGAAGCCAGAGTTGCCGTCATATCAGAGATTATGTTGATAACGGCCTCGTCCAAAGACCGCTCAACCATCTTGGCAACTTCCCGGAGCCTTGGATCTCCTAACTCAACAATCGGTCTAATTTGATTCATTTAAACACCCTTATACCCTTGATATGATCCACACAGGTGTCAGCAACTATCCAATAAACTGACCAACATGATAAAATTGTATAATCATTCTTTTGCACAGGAAATTATTTGCTATGTCGAGCAACGAAGCGAACACCGCCGAGAACTTTATTCATCATAAAATCACCCATGATATTAATCAAGGTCTCAATGATTGTAATGTTATTACCCGCTTCCCTCCCGAACCTAATGGTTATCTTCATATTGGCCATGCCAAATCAATTTGTTTAAATTTTGGTACTGCCATTAAATTTAATGGTCATTGTAATTTACGCTTTGATGACACCAACCCTGAAAAAGAAAATATTGAATTCATGAACGCCATTGCTGAAGATGTCAAATGGCTAGGTTATTCATGGCATGAAGTCAATTACGCCTCTGATTATTTCGAACAACTGTACAACTATGGCGTTCAACTCATTCAAAAAGGTTATGCCTATGTTGACAGCCTTAGTGCCGAAGAAATCAGACAACTCCGCGGCACATTAACTGAGCCCGGCACTGAAAGTCCTGACCGTAATCGTACTATTGAAGACAACATTACCCTTTTTGAAAAGATGAAAAACGGTGCCTTTGCTGATGGCAGTTATGTGTTACGTGCAAAAATTGATATGAATGCTCCGAACATTAATATGCGTGACCCTACACTCTATCGCATTCGAAGGGCGCATCATCCACGCACCGCTAACAATTGGTGCCTGTATCCAATGTATGATTTCACCCACTGTATTTCTGATGGTATTGAAAATATTACGCACTCATTATGTACGCTTGAATTTGAAGACCATCGCCCTTTATATGATTGGGTGCTCACTCAATTACAATTCCCCCATCACCCCCAACAAATTGAATTTGCCCGACTCTCACTGGAGTACACCATTGTGAGCAAACGTAAGTTACACTTGTTAGTTGAACAAGGTCATGTTTCTGGATGGGACGACCCGAGAATGCCTACACTTGCCGGCTTACGACGGGCAGGCTTTACGCCAAAATCAATCCGTGATTTCTGTGACCGTATTGGCGTCACTAAAAAAGATTCTTGGATCGAAATGGGTGTTTTAGAACATTCAATTAGAGAGGATCTTAATGCCAGTGCAACCCGTAAAATGGCCGTCTTAAAACCGCTGCGTGTCGTCTTGGAAAATTATCCTGAAGATACCTGTGAGCAATTAACCGCTAACAACCACCCACAAAATGATCAACTGGGTAGCCGCACCCTGCCTTTTGATCAGGTCATTCTTATTGAACAGGATGATTTTGCGGAAATACCACCGGCAAAATTTAAACGACTCACGCTTAATGGCGAAGTACGTCTTCGAAATTCATATATTATTAAATGTCACGGCATTATTAAAAATGAACAAGGTGACATTTTGGAATTAAGATGTACCTATGACCCTGATACTCTCGGAAAAAAACCAGAGGGTCGTAAAGTAAAAGGTGTTATTCACTGGGTAAGTGAGAAACACTCTCTCCCCGCTGAAATACGTTTATATGATCGCTTATTTAACGTCCCACACCCTGAATCTGAAGAAGATTTCATCTGCGCATTAAATCCCAATTCACTTGAAGTAATTAACGGTGCCAAAGTTGAAATGTCTTTAGCTAACTCCAGGGCAAATGAACAATATCAATTTGAACGCATAGGCTATTTCTGTGTAGACTCGAAAGATAGCAAACCTGAACAACTGATCTTTAACAGAACCGTGACTCTGAGAGACACGTGGAAATAATTTATGGCTGGCACTTTATTTTAAATAAAAAAAAGGCTGATATATCATCAGCCTTTTTCAATAATTCAAGGTAACTAAATTACAATGAATTAACCGCGTTCAGGTCAGCGAAAGCTTTCTCTAACCGTGTTGCCATACCCACTTCTCCTGCACGTTGCCAGGCTCGTGGGTCATAATACTTTTTATTAGGACTATCTTCACCATCAGGATTGCCAATTTGTCCTTGTAAGTAACCTTCATTTTTTTGGTAATAGTCTTTAATGCCTTCCCATGTGGCCCATTGTGTATCGGTATCGATATTCATTTTAATAACACCGTAGCCAATAGATTCTGTGATCTCTTCTTTAGAAGAACCAGAACCACCATGAAAAACAAAATCAAGTGTATTTGAAGGAACACCGAATTTCTCAGAAACAAATGCTTGAGAATTAGCCAGAATTGTTGGTGTTAATTTTACGTTACCCGGTTTATAAACACCGTGAACATTACCAAATGAAGCCGCAATGGTAAAACGATGACTGATTTTACTTAAAACTTCATAAGAATAAGCAACATCTTCAGGTTGTGTGTATAACAATGAAGAATCCATATCGCTGTTATCAACGCCATCTTCCTCACCGCCTGTACACCCTAATTCAATTTCAAGTGTCATATCCATTTTAGACATACGTTCTAAATAGCTTGCACAAGTCCCAATATTCTCTTCAAGACTTTCTTCTGAAAGATCTAACATATGAGAGCTAAATAATGGCTTACCCGTCGCTTCAAAATTAGCTTCACCTGCATCTAATAAGCCATCAATCCATGGCAGTAATTTTTTAGCTGCGTGATCCGTATGCAGGATAACCGGCACACCATAATGTTCAGCAACATTATGTACATGTTTAGCACCTGAAATAGCGCCAATAATAGCCAGTTGATGACCGTCTAGGTCTAAACCCTTACCGGAGAAGAACTGTGCGCCACCAAAAGAGAATTGAATGATAACCGGTGACTTAACTTTTGCAGCTGCTTCTAAAGTTGCATTAATTGAGCCGGTGCTTATTGTATTGACTGCAGGTAGAGCCATTTTATTGGCTTTACAATAATCGAATACTTTTTGTACATCATCGCCCGTAACCACACCTGGGTTGACGATATCTAATATTGAGTTTGACATTTAAAATCCTATCTATTGTTCTTACCCCTAAAGCAAATCATCAGGGGACCTAATAAATAAGAACCGGTTGAAACCTCACAGGTTCTTATTTGAATACCAAAAATTAATTAACCTTCAACCGAATCAACTGGTCTTTCTAAATTACTTAAACGGTCAGCTAATAATATTTCTAATTTTTCTAATGCTGCAGTAAAACCAGCAATGCCTTCTGATAATTTATCAGAAGCCATTCTATTTTCAGCATGCATCGCATCAAATACTTCTTTATCAACAGCAATTCTTTCGACATTAGCATTCAACGCATCAGCTGCATTTAACTTCTGCGGCAATTCACCTTCAGTTACAGCCAATTCATTGATTAACTTCGGTGAAATAGTTAATAAATCAACACCTGCTAATTCAGTGATTTCACCTAGATTTCTGAAACTTGCACCCATTACCTCAGTTGTATAACCGTATCTTTTATAGTAATTGTAAACCTCTGTTACTGAAATTACCCCTGGATCTTCAGCGGCTGGGTATGAATCACGACCGCTATCTTTCTTATACCAATCTAAAATACGACCGACAAAAGGAGAGATAAGTGTAATATTATTATTAGCACAAGCAATTGCTTGGTGGAGCCCAAACAATAGAGTTAAGTTACAACTAATTCCTTCATCTTCTAAAATGGCTCCCGCTTGTATACCTTCCCAAGTTGATGCAATTTTAATCAAGATACGATCTCGCGAAACACCCGCCGCCTCATACTGAGCAATAATTTCACGCCCTTTAGCAATGGTAGCTTCCGTATCGTATGATAAACGAGCATCTACTTCAGTAGAAACACGACCTGGAATAAGATCTAGAATCTTAAGACCAAATGATACGGCTAAACGATCAAAAGCAAGTGTGACCACATCACCCGCAGATGCTTTACCACCTAATGTTTCACGTGCACCTGACAAGGTCTCATCCACAATACCTTGATACTCAGGCATTTGTGCTGCAGCAGTAATTAATGATGGGTTCGTTGTCGCATCTTGTGGCTTACACTCTTCAATCGCTTTCAGATCGCCAGTGTCGGCAACAACTACAGTCATTTCTCTAAGTTGTTCTAATAAATTCATTGCTATACCTACTGATTTATAATAATAAATAATCTATGTAACATGCATTAATTATGGTGCTATGGTCAGGAACGAGATGCAGTCAACAATAATCTGACTCTTTAATTAATAAAATAATCCCCAGAACTACAAAAAGAATCGAGCGTAAAACGCCCGATTCTTCTGTAAACAGGAAGGTTTAACCCCAAGGATTAGAGTAAAATAACCTCAAACAACCCAATATAACGCTTACCTTAGCCGTTTAAATAACGGTCAACACCTGTTCGCACTCTAGAAGACCCAGAATCAGCACCACCTTGTGCTTCTACATATCTGTCAACACCTGTAGTACCGCTTGCAGCTTTTGGTGCAGATCCTGAACGACCTTTTACTAAAAAGAAAATAGCACCCGCAATAGCGACCAACAGACCTAACTCAGTAACACTTGTTGATTCGTCTTTCTTAACAGCAGCAGGTGCTGCTTTAGCAACAACCGTCTTAGCCTGAGATATTGCGGCTTTATCTTGATAGACAATAATCGGCTTAAAGTTATATGCTGGATACTCTTCTGCAGCCATAATAGGGCTTGTAATTAGTAATGCAGTAATTAAACCCGTTGCTAATTTTATTTTTTCCATTTTTACCTTCCTATTCATTTAACTAAATAACTAAAGTGAAGATTCTACATGATTCACAACATTTTCAACAGTAAAACCGAAGTGTTTCATTACATCACCACCGGGTGCTGATTCTCCGAATGTGTCGATACCCACAACGTCACCTTCTAAACCAACATACTTACGCCAAAAATCCGTCACACCAGCTTCGACAGCAATACGCTTAACACCCAGTGTTAATATACTATCTTTATAGTCTTGGTCTTGACGATCAAAAACATTTGTTGACGGCATAGAAACCACGCGAACGGGGATCCCTTTAGCTGCAAGCTCTGCTTGTGCTTTAATTGCTAAATTAACTTCAGAACCTGTAGCGATAATAATTGCTGCTGCACTGCCTTGTGCTTCAGAAATGACATAAGCGCCTTTACGGATTGCTGCAATTTGTTCGTCTGTACGACTTATAAACGGAAGCCCCTGACGACTTAAGACTAAACTCGTTGGCCCATCCATACGTTCTATAGCCATTACCCATGAAACTGTGGTTTCCGTGCTATCTGCCGGACGCCATACATCCATATTTGGAATGAAACGCATTGCCGATGTGTTTTCAATCGGTTGATGCGTGGGTCCATCTTCACCTTGACCGATTGAGTCATGTGTTAACACTGCAATAGTACGAATTCCCATCAATGCCGACATACGTAATGCACTTTTAGCATAATCAGAGAACATATGAAATGTACCACCAAAAGGCAGTAGTCCACCGTGGAGTGTCATACCATTTATGATTGCGTACATACCAAACTCACGAACACCGTAAGAGATGTAATTACCCATCTCTTTACCGCTAACGTGTTTAAAATCAGCACAACTAGTTAAGTTTGATCCTGTTAAATCAGCTGACCCGCCTAAAAACTCAGGTAATATCGGTGCTAAACCGGCAATAGTCTTCTGTGAAGCCTGTCGACTCGCTAAGTTCTCTTGCTTAGAATTAGTCTCTGCAATAAAGGCATCGGTGACTTCTTTCCAATTCGCGGGTAAATCACCCGCCATACGACGTGTAAATTCTGCCGCTTCTGCTGGATACTCTGCTGCATATGCTGCAAATTTATCATTCCAAGCGTCCTCTATGCGAGCTCCTTTTGCTTTCGCATCCCAACCGGCATAAACTTCATCAGGAATTTCAAATGGCGCAGAATCCCAACCTAACTCTTTACGTGTTAGTGCAACTTCTTCGTCACCCAATGCCGCGCCATGACAGGCATGACTACCACTTTTATTCGGTGAACCGAAACCAATGATAGTTTTACAACAAATTAAAGAAGGCTTATCGATAACCGATTTAGCTTCTGTAATTGCTGCATTAATGGCATCGGGATCATGTCCGTCCACAGAAACAACATGCCAGTTATAAGCTTCAAAACGTTTCACAGTATCATCTGTGTACCAGCCATCAATATGCCCATCAATAGAGATATTGTTGTCATCCCAAAATGCAATAAGATTCCCTAAGCCCCAAGTACCCGCAAGTGAACTAGCCTCATGTGAAATACCTTCCATTAAACAACCGTCTCCCAAAAACACATACGTATTGTGGTCAACAATTTTATGGCCTGGTTTGTTAAATTGCTCTGCCAACAGCTTTTCTGCCATAGCAAAACCAACACCATTAGTAAGACCTTGTCCTAAAGGACCCGTAGTTGTTTCAATCCCTGGCGCATAACCATATTCCGGGTGACCAGCACATTTCGAGTGCAACTGGCGAAATGATGATAACTGCTCCATAGGCAAGTCGTAACCTGACAAATGTAATAATGAGTAAAGCAACATTGAGCCATGACCATTAGATAAAACAAAACGATCACGATCGACCCACTCTGGGCTACTTGGATTATGTTTTAGATGATCATTCCATAGTACTTCGGCAATGTCAGCCATACCCATTGGAGCTCCGGGATGACCTGATTTTGCTTTTTGCACTGCATCCATGCTCAGTGCTCTTATGGCGTTCGCTAATTCTCGACGCGAAGACATACAATTCTCCTGATAAATTTTTATGATCTATACCTAAAAGTAAGGCATAGGTGATTCTTTAATCGATATTCAAAAATGAAATATAACAGACAAACAAAAAGCGGGTATTACCTAGAGGTAATACCCGCTTTATTTATGGGATTATTCCATATTAGCGTGTACTGCTCGCATTTCTTCTTCTGTAAGATTTCTCTCGTGAATAATATATGAGACTACAGCTTCTAAAAATATCAAAGTCGACAGTTCAAATACCGAACCCATTGGCATTCCAAATACTTTCTCATACATATCAGGACGACCAATATTAAATACCGCATCAACCATATTACCGATAGTCGATTCTGTTTTAGATGATATCAAAATAGCTTTGGCACCAACATCTTTAGCTTTCTGCGTAAAAGCCGCTAATTGCTGCGTTTCACCTGAACCAGAAATGACAATAAGTAAGTCACCTTCCTGAATACTTGGCGTTACCGTTTCACCCACTAGATTCACTTTATAGCCAGAATGCATCAAGCGCATTGCAAAATTCTTACAAACCAGAGCAGAACGCCCGGCCCCCGCTAGAAAAATGCCATTAGCCTCGTCGACAAGCCCTACTAACTGCCTGTCATAATCATGTTCAGTTGCAGCTAATATGCTTGAAATCTTCTCAATAATTAACTGTTGATGCATTTTACGCGCCTGCTGTATCAACTAGTTGACGAATTTCACGTGCTGAATCAGCAGGAGATGGTGCGCCATAGATAGCTGCGCCCACTACAACG
>JYMV01001741.1_pt1 | contig 22738 bp, 17 predicted proteins | sample 338911 | NCBI WGS metagenome assembly JYMV01 (sample SAMN03354496, study PRJNA234377) | hydrothermal vent metagenome | biome: Deep sea; feature: Hydrothermal plumes at the Eastern Lau Spreading Center, Western Pacific Ocean; material: Seawater | place: Tonga | collected 2009 | depth 2000 m m
AAATCAATAACGTCCGTCAAACCTTTAAGGCCCGTCGCGGTGTTATCCTGGCCGCCGGCGACTATTCCAATAGCGACGAGCTAATTGGTCGTCACAAAGGACCAGCCTTCAGACAGATCGAAGGAATCAATCCCCATGCGACTGGCGAAGGCCACCAATTGGCCGCCCAGGCAGGGGGGAAACTGGTCAATATGGATGTCACGTATGGACCCGAGTTGCGGTTCGTGCCGAGTAGCAAGAAACCTTTTCAGCAGTGGTTACCCACCGCCGGCCTGGCTGCTCGTTTCTTGGGTATGGTGGCTCGCCGACTGCCGCAATGGTGCATCCGACGTTTCATTAAACGCCTGCTAGTCACCTGGCAACACCCGGAAAACCAGTTGTTTGAGGATGGTGCAATTCTCATCAACCAACAAGGAAACCGCTTTGTCAACGAAACACGCTGGCCGCAGCGGGAACTGGCAGTAGCAACCCAGGAAGACAAACTGGCTTATATCCTCTTGGATGGACGCTTGATCGAACGCTATTCCACCTGGCCTCATTTCATTTCAACCGCACCTGACATTGCTTATGCCTATGTCTCCGACTACCAGCGGTTGCGCGCCGACGTAACCTCACGAGCTGACCAGCTCCACCAGCTGGCTCGGCAACGGGGTATCCCTGCTGACTCACTAACCAAAACCGTGACGGAATTCAACAGCTATGTTCGACGAGACCAGCCAGATCCGCATGGCCGGGAAGGCGACCCGTTCCTTTTAGAGCAAGGACCCTGGATCTTGCTGGGTCCGGTCAAAGCGTATTTTACGACCACTGAGGGAGGGGCAGCGGTGAATCAGCAACTCCAAGTGCTGGATGCCAACGATCAGCCTGTTCCCGGCCTCTACGCCGCTGGTCAAAACGGTTCAGGAGGTCTTATCCTATGGAGCCATGGTCTCCATATTGCCTGGGCACTGACAAGTGGTCGCCTGGCCGGGCAAGCAATCATGGCCGATTGACTCTGCCAGCTAAACAGCTGTCGACGTTGCTATGGCCCACCAGTCGACTGGTACATCGAAGCAACCCTGCCAGGAAACTTCAGCCAAGACAGGTGGAACTGCATGTCGACTGATAGCTTGCCGATTCGTCTCCCGACTGGTGTCTGTTATTTCCGGTGACTGACAGTTATTCAAGATAATACCAGCCACGGGTATCCCATCCCGGAACGTAACCGCGGCAATCAGTGTCTGCAAAGTCTGATTAATCACTCCCAACTGATTTGGCACGACCACGACAACAGGAAAGCCAAAATCGTAAGCCAGGTCGGCAACGAATTCCTCTTCAGTCAACGGCGACATCAGTCCGCCAACCCCTTCGACCAGCACGATGTCACTGCATTTTAGCCAGTGCTCTAGCCCGGTGCGCAGTAGTTTTTCGTCGACGGCCCGGCCTTCAGCGCGGGCAGCTTCTGGTGGTGCCAGGGGAGCGTGAAACTGCTGAGGGCAAACGGCCTGCAAATCGGCCGGTTTTCCTGCTGCCTGCCAGAGGCATTCCGCATCAGGTGATCGGAATTGACCCTTTTCTTGCAGGCACCCACTCGCAACCGGTTTGTAGACTCCAACACGTTTCCCTGCCTGCTGCAGTTGCCGGGCAATCTGCGCCGTAACATAGGTTTTGCCTACTCCGGTGTCTGTACCAACGATAAACAATCCTGGTGGTGACGTGTTCATGTGCCATAGGGTAACATCAACATGGCGACGGTCAATTATGCGGACCAGCCTGATTGCCCGACCAGTGGCCTGTTGATCCACGAAACCATAACTTCATTGATTTTTTGAGTTCCTCGCTTCATGATGACGCCACCGGATTCCAGTTCTTTCCGTCACACGACCATCGCACTGATCCAGATGACCTGCGGTAGCTCAACGGAAGAAAATCTCACCAAGTCGCTAGCGAGAATTAACGAAGCCGCCCTAGACGGGGCCCAGGTAATTTGTCTGCAGGAGCTGTTTAGTTGTTTATATCCTTGCCAGCAAGAAGATCACTCCCAGTTTGACCTGGCAGAAACAATCCCCGGCCCCACCACGCAGCGGCTCTGCGACACGGCCCGCGAACATGAAGTGGTTATTATTGCTCCGCTATTCGAACGGCGAGCAGCAGGGGTGTATCACAACACGGCGGTCGTCATTGATGCTGATGGCAGCCTGCTGGGCAGTTATCGTAAGATGCACATCCCGGATGACCCCCAGTATTACGAGAAATTCTATTTCACACCGGGAGATCTTGGATTCCGCACGTTTAGCACGCGCTACGGAAAACTGGGCGTCTGCATTTGCTGGGATCAATGGTTTCCGGAAGCTGCCCGGTTAACGGCGCTATCAGGCGCAGAGATGTTGTTCTTCCCAACTGCCATTGGCTGGCTACCCGGAGAAAAAGAATCGCTCGGCGCCACCCAATGGGCCGCCTGGGAAACCATGATGCGCAGTCACGCAATTGCCAATGGCGTATATGTCGCAGCCCCCAACCGAGTTGGCCTGGAGGGAGAACTGGAATTCTGGGGGGCTTCGTTTGTAGCAGACCCCAATGGCACCGTGATCACACGGGCCAGTCACGACCAAGAAGAGATCGTAATGGCAACCTGTCACTTGGATCAAATTGATACCGTCAGAACACACTGGCCTTTTCTTCGCGATCGCCGCATCGATGCCTACGATGGTCTGAAACAGAGATTTCTGGATGACTCGGAAACATGACTTCTGACATTTCTGGCAAGGAACCGACTCCCCGCCAGCTTGGCTATCGGTGGCCTGCTGAATGGGAACCGCACGCTGGCACATGGCTGGCATGGCCTCACAATAAGCAAACGTGGCCAGGTGAATTCACCCACATTCCAGCGATTTTCCAACAACTCATTAAGACGCTGTTACAGTGGGAACCGGTTCACCTGCTGGCCTCTGAACCTGTTATCGCCAACCAGGCAAGAAACTGGCTGAAACCGCTGACCACTTCAACACCGCATCCCTTGCACTGGCATGACATTGCCACCAATGATGCCTGGGTCCGGGACTTTGGTCCAACCTTCCTGGTTTCGGCCCCCTCCGACGGACCTGCCAGCCAGCTGGCGGGGATCGACTGGCCTTATAACGCCTGGGGAGGCAAGTATCCTCCCTATGAACTTGACCAGCAGGCAAGCGGAAAAATCCTCTCCGCCCTGGGTGTTGACCAGTTCCGCCCCACGATGGTGTTAGAAGGGGGAGCGATCGAGGGCAATGGGGCCGGCACCGTAATCATTACGGAAAGCTGCCTGCTGAACCCAAACCGCAATCCCGACTGGTCACGATCAATGGTGGAAAAGGTTTTGCTGGATTACTTGTCTGTAGAACAGGTTATCTGGCTCACGGGTGAGGGATTGCCGGGAGACGACACGGATGGACATATTGATCAACTGGTTCGTTTCGTCAATTCATCAACTGTCGTAGTGGCCAGTTGTGACGACCACCAGGATGCTTGCTACCAGCCATTAGCAGACAATTTACGAGTACTGAAGCAAAGTGGCCCGCTGGCTGGTCGAGAACTGGAAGTAATTCCACTACCAATACCGCAACCGGTTGAGCACGGGGGGCAGCGTTTACCTGCCAGTTACTGTAATTTTTTTATCGCCAATGGCGGTATCATTGTTCCGGAATTTGATGATCCGCATGATCAGCTTGCCCAAGAGATTTTGCAAGACTGTTTTCCAGACCGGGAAGTGGTCGGTTTACCGGCGAGCAAGCTGGTGTGGGGACTGGGCACCGTCCATTGTCTCACCCAGCAGCAACCGGCAACGCATCATCCCTAAGAGTTTGCTATAGCTCCAAGTACTCTTCCAGCGCTTCACGCATGACAGTTGCATTGGGTTCGATCCCGGTCCAGATCTGGAAACCGATAACTCCCTGGTTGACGAGCATCCCTAGCCCATCGAGTACGGTGCAACCTTGCTTGGCCGCTTCTTGCAAGAACACGGTTTGCGGTGGATTGAAAACCACATCCGCAACCACCATGTCACCATGCAATGAACCCACATCAACGGGTACTCGAGCATCAGGATCTCCCAGGCCAATCGACGTTGCGTTGATGACCAGGTCAACTTCTTCATCCACCTGATAATCTCCAGACCAGGGAACGAAGTCTGCTGTCACGCCAACTCGCTGGTTTAACAGGTTAACCAGTTCCTGCCCGCGCTCTTGAGTACGATTTACGATCGTGATGTGGGAAACTTCACTAAGTCCCAATTCGACGGCAATCGCTCGGGCAGCACCACCGGCGCCAAAAATTACCACTCGTTTCTCGGCGGGACTGGTAATCTCTTGCAGGGATCGGACAAATCCCTTCCCATCGGTATTTTCACCAATCAAACGGTCGCCGTCACGGTTCACGCAATTGACCGCTCCCATCAATTCAGCCGACTCACTCAATCCATCCAAGTGCTGAATCACAGCAACCTTATGCGGTAATGTAAAATTGCCACCTCGAAATCCCATCGCTCGCATCCCCAGCACAGCGGATTCCAGGTTTTCAGGTGGAACTTCACATGTCAAATATCGCCAGTCCAGTTGGGCCGCGGTAAATGCGCGTTCCATCATGAATTGAGTTGGATTTCCGGCGACCGGTTGGCCCATACAACAAACAAGATCCTGGATAGATGAATCAGGCACGTCAATGATCTCTCTTCAACAAAGACGGGTAACACCAAACCGTGGTCGGCCAAACGGCAGCTCCTCGAAGGCTCTATTGTGAAACAGGGTCTGCGAGATTGCAACGGTGCTAGGAAAATCAGGGAACAACGATCTGTTTCGGGTCACTCACGTTTTCCTGATAGCCAGCTATTCTCCTGGCTTTAAATCTTACATAAGGGGGCACATAACAGCTACGATGGTCGAAACTGCCCGGTTCAGCAGCTGGATCTGCATGCAATGGTTCAACCAGGTCTTCCAAGACAAAACCATTACGACACAAGTGGCCGACCAGTTCCTCCCAACGATGTAAATACTCTAAGGTACCATCTTCACGATGACGGCTACCCTTAACATTGGGAAGGGGATTTTTGCGATAGTAAGTTTCTGTTAATTCGTACCCGTGTTGGGACATCTTGGTATCAGCCTGCAAGCTGGCAGGTTGTTTGTGCTGGCTGGTGTAGATTCCCCCGATCCGCATGACACGAGCAACTTGCTGGTAGACAATCTCGATATTGGGAACATAACAGGTACTCACCGGTTGGACGACGATATCAAACTCAGCCGTATTGAAGGCAGTCAATTGATCCATCGAGGCCTCCACGGTCCGCACCTGGAACCCTCGCTCCGCTGCTACCCGCCGATCCAATTCCAGCATGGCGGAACTAATATCGACAACCGTGACATGAGCCCCCGCGGCGGCATAGAGAACACTTTGACGACCACCGCCGGCAGCCAGGCATAACAGTTGTTTTCCCCGAATATCGCCGCCTAACCATCCCAGCCCATCGACCGTTGCCAACGGATCTTCAAAATCTTTGTCTTCCGCCGGCCGCGTGAACCGTTCTCCACGTTGTACCCTGGCGTTCCAGGCGCGACGATTATGCTCACGGTCAGCTGAATAATCTGAGGATTCCATCGATCGTTCCTTTGCCAGTCGTGGTCGCATGAGCAGGGTTCATCCCCGCCGCCACCCTGGTCAACCAGGCACTACCTGGCTTTAACGTGTCCTTCTAACCAGGCAACGGCCGCTTCGGCAATCCCTTCGTGTCCTCCCTCAAAGATCGTCACTCGCGACTTGGCGGCCTGGCGGCGCAAATAGATTTTTCGACCCCAACTCGAATCCACGACTTGATCGGTCGCCTGCGGATTTTCCAGCTTACCGTTAGGCCGACTCAGTTGAACAATCTCCTGCTCGCTGACAGGTGTCACTTGAGCAGCGCGGGCAATCAGGTTAAAAGCGTTGAGTGAATGGCGAATCGGAACTGAACCACGGTGTCCATCATGCACTCCTGCCGCAATATCCAGTGGCACTGGTAGTGAACGGTGCAGCCACGTCACGGGCGATCGTTGACGATACTGCTGGTCAATCTCGGGACTGTCGCCTGGTTTTCCACCACAACATTTGCGCAGCATCAAGCCATATTTTTCCGTGGCGTGGCGAGCATGCCATGTTCGCAGATCACTAATGCCCACCCAGGCACTGGCCGCCGCCCACGGTTGCGGATGCTTGCCAACCATTAACATCGTCATATGTCCACCCCCGGAAACACCGGTCAAATAAATACGCTGACGATCAACTCGGTGTTTCGAAGCAACCCATTGCACCGCGTCCAGGATATCCTGGCAAGCGGCTGGAGAGCCACAAGCCTGGGGCTGCTGATTCACTCCACGGAAGTCCGGAAACAGGTAAATCCATCCTTTTCGGTCCGCCGCGCCTTCTAGTTTCAGGTTGCGCTGTTCAAGATTACCACTCCACGTATGCAATGACACTAGCAAGGGAACCGGCTTGGCTGTCGGATCATACTTGGCTGGTAAAATTAAATAACTCGGTTGCTGTGATTGATCGAAGGAGCTGCGAATCCAAACCTTTTCTCGGTTTCCAGCCTCAGAAGAACTAACCATTCCCAACAGGACGACCGGGACAATAAGCGCTGTCCGTCGATTAATTGAGCTGCCAACGAAAACAAAAACTGGTGCAATCGCTGTAATCCAACCTGTGTTCCAAACAGCACAAACTGGCGCTTTATCGCTTGATTGACTGATCATTTCTTGCCCTCTGCCTCGCCGCTAGAACCAACTGCCGGGCCATTGCCAGTGAACGGATAGAGTTCTAAGGAAGTCGTCCATTGTAGCGTGTATCCAAGTCGGTTCGCAGTGGGAGAGGGACAGTCAGCACACCGCTTTTTTCAGGTGTATCAAGTTTAAGTGGCATAACCCGAGCAACTGTCTAACTGGTCTGATCGTTCAAGCGTCAAGCGATTTGATTCCGACAATCAAAACAGAGGATGACCTCAAACCAAAAGTTGATGAATACTCAACCTTGCTGATGTTGTCAGGATTTCTCCCACTGTCGTTTTCGTTCTTCTCCGCCTGTGACGAAAACCAGCTTCAAGAAAACGTATGTCGTATCGCAACATACAACTCGACTATCAGAAAGAATCGATCCGTCCACTGGTCAGTCTCATCTTCCTGGCCCCCATGCTGATTGCCTACGAATCAGGCATGTTACTGCTAGGCTCGGGTACTGTGCGCAACGGAGCGGATGTCTGGCTACGTCAGAGCTTGCAGTGGATGGGCTTTGGCCAGTATTTCCTGTTGCCTGTTGCGACGTGCACGATCCTGCTGGCCTGGCATCATCTGTTGCGAGAGCCCTGGAAGATTAACCTGGCTGCGCTGCCCAGAATGTTGTTTGAATCCATTGCCCTGGCAGTGTTCCTGCTGATCCTGGCACACCTGCAAGGTCGAATTGCTTCTGAATGGTCTCTGCAAATCCTGCCAGCCGCACCCAGCATGGAACCCCAGGTACCACCTTCGTATTCCCGAGCTTGGGCTCGACTGATTCCCTATTTCGGTGCAGGGATCTATGAAGAACTCCTCTTTCGACTGATGCTCCTGTCCGGTCTCATCGGCCTGGTTCGCTGGATTGGTGGATCACACCGACAAAGTCTCGTCTGTGCTGTGCTGATCAGCAGTACGCTATTCGCCGCATCTCACTATCAGGCCTTTGTCGGCTACGGAGATATCTTTCAATGGTACAGTTTTCTGTTTCGCTTACTGGCCGGGCTCTTTTTCTCCATCCTCTTTCTGCGCCGCGGCTTTGGCATCACGGCCGCCACCCACGCCATCTACGATATCTTAGTCGTCGTACTCTGAGTGGCACCGGCAGCGAGTCCTGCTAGCATTCGATGAACCTGTCAAGGGGACATCGGGTGCTTTTATTTTGTCTGCAAACAGTTTGGCAAAGTGGCTTTGTTCAGGTTTCCCAGCCGGTCTATAATGGAGAGATACCCAGTCATTGAGATGGGTCGGTTAGTTTCATTTATTTGATCTCAGGAAACTGTTACGTTGCTTTCTGTCAGACCCAAGGTTGCCGATTTGTCGTTTCAGCTTTACGGACGTTCGTTACATCCGGAGTTGTTTCGTGTCTACAAGAGTCGCCATGTTTCGCGGGGCGGATACGAGGCAACCATTGACATCACCAGTGCTGGGCATGTTATTTCCTGGCGTTATGACGGCATCACGCTAACGGAAGTTGCCGCTTCTTCTCAGCACCCGCTCCCGCAACGTCGCCGTTTATTGTCATACCCGCTTAAGGGTGAACGGAGTGATCGCCTAGAGTGTCGGGGTGGGGTAACCTACCAGGCCAGTTTTCAACTGGAAACCGTCGATCCTGAAGTCTTTTGGACATTCCAGGAGGAGTTAGCTCACGATAGCGAGCGGAAGGGCTTGTTGTACACATTTGATTCCAGTGGACGACTGGCCGTGGGAGCTTTGAGTTACATCAACGTAGAGACGCGTAACCGCAGCATGTTGGTGCAGGCCTTCCACACGTTTCCAGATGACTACGCGATCGTCAAGAGTCAATCGATTTTTGAGCTGCCGTGAGAACCAACAATGGCCTGCTTAATCTGCCTTGGTTGCTTTCGGTGCTTGTTCCTGCAAGCTCTTCTGGAACAACTTTAGTTGGCGTTGCATCTGAGCCGAATGAGGCTCTCCCTGGACTGCCTCTAACTGGTGTTTAACAGCGTTCTTGTAATCGCGTTTGGCATAATAACAGTGTGCCAGGGTATCCAGGTACCCGGCACTACCGGGTCTCAATTCAAGTGAACGCTGACTGCAGCGGAGCGCTTCATCGAGATCACCCCTGGTATTGGCCACTAGCCAGGCCAACTGGTTGTTGGCTGAGGCCAGTTTACGTCGCACCGCATCCTGCTGGACAGGGTTATCCGCTTGTCGAAACAGTGCTTCATGTTTCTTTACTTCTGCCTGAAAGTGTTTTACCGCCTCGCTGATGGTCGACTCAGTTTTCACTTTCCAGGCAGCGTCTGAGCCAGGCAGGCGATACATGGCGATTAAGACATCTGCATCACGCGGATCCTCCGCGATGCCTTTTTCGAGAAACTCTTGATGTTTCTTCAGTTCATTTTGTTGCGCATGGTGTTGAGCGAAGAAATAGTACATTCTCGAACGAATACCACCGGGGTTACGTTGAAATCCTTCCGAGATATCCTTCAAGACTTGCGGCTGCTTCATGATTTCCACAACACCTTGCAGGATTTTCGCCGCATCGAGATCCCGGTCCTGGTCGTGCAGTATTTCTGAAAGCAAGAACCGCGAATAAATATGCTGGCGCGACTCCGGCTGACTGATCTTAATGACATGACGGTATTCCTGTTCGCACCAGGGAATCAAACCGCGACGTTGCAACCAAACCGCCGATTCGATGTGCGTACGAGTATCATCCGGATTGATTGCCAGCGCCCGGCCCGCCGTGTTTTCCGACTGCTCCAGGCGACCTTGCTTAGCTTGCGATTCCGCTACCAGGTACATCAAATCAGCATACTTGTTAAATTGCACGGGAAACCGATCAACAATTTCATCAATCACCGTCCAGGCTTCGCGTTCTACAAGCCAGTCGATCATATCCAACAACTGTTGCTTGGTTCCTTCCAGTAAGTCGAGCGTTCGACGAATCACAGCGATTGCTTCGTCATCACGGTCTAAGTTGCGGAGCATGGCGGCTTGCCAGCGCAACAGGTCACGCGTGATATCGCGACTCGATTGCTTTGGAAACTGCGACAGGGTTACTTCTTCCGCCCGGGTCAGTTTATCCCAGGTTGCCAGCACAGTTTCCGGTTTCTGGAGTGTTTGAGCGTATGCCAGTAGCCATTTTGCGGCGGTCCGACGACTCGTGCCAATGACTTGTCTTAGCTGGCCCGCTATCTTGTCGGCTTGAGCCTGCTCTTGGGACTGCTCGTGTTGCATCACGAGCAAGGCAGCCCGTTTGGAGAGTGGTTCGTTTGACTCATAACGGACCAGGCGACAAAGAGCCGTAATACCCTGGTTCTCGGGCAGCTTAGCCAGGTTTTCCATGCGGTTTTTTCGTTCCGCGCTACTTCGCTCTCCATAGGCTACCAGTAGTTTGCGGACAGCCGGCGGATCATCGGCCAGGGCCCATTGAACCCGCATACTGCGGACAAGGTATCGAGCACGCATCGCAATCTCGATGTCGTCGTGTTCTTGAGCGCGATGAAGCGCATCAAAGGCTGCCAAGCCCAACTGCTTTAGTTCTTCCTGGGCACGAACACGATTGGCATATTGTGCATCACCCAGCTGGCTGATCAATCGATCCACCCGAACTTGCTGCGCAGAAGAAGTATCCTTCGCTGCCGACTGATCGGTATCCTGGGCTGACAAAAGACTGCCCGGCGCGGCGTGTAGCCATAGCAACAGCGCCCCGGTCAGAACTCGCCAACGAAGTAAGGAAGCACAACCAGCCATTCATTTACCTCAGTAAACCCCCAGAAGGACACTAACATCCAGAATACCGCACATATCCCCATGGGAGCAAGCTCATTGACCATTTCAGCACTGCTGGCAAGTCGCCTGAAGGCGGGCAATGCAAGCATGGAAACCGTGCGTTTCTCCGGTCAGGGGGACCATTCAGTCCCCTCGTTGGGGTCCTGCAGACGCTTCCATTTCTTCAATGTAACAGCGCAATCGATTGACCTCATCTGTTACATCTTTCAATTTCAGCATATTCTCAACCCGTTTTATCAGCTCGACTTGATTGACCGGTTTAGAGAGAAAGTCATCGGTACCCGCCTGGACTGCTCGCTCAATATCGCCCCGTTCATTCAAAGCGGTCACCATGAGTACCATGATGCGACGTGTCGCTGGATTTTTTTTGAGTGTCTCGCACACTTCAAAACCACTGAGCTTGGGCATCATCACGTCCAGCAGGATCAAATCGGGTTCGAATTGAGCAACCTTGTCGAGTGCATCCTGTCCATCGACTGCCACCTGAACTTCACAATCTACGGTCGCCAAATAGGCTTCCAGCAGTTCACAATTTGCCCGGTTATCATCCGCGATCAGAATCTTGTTGTTACTAGCCATACTTGTTTATCCTCTAACCATCGAATCACAGGCATCGCTGGGCACGGGAAATTGATCTCCCAGTTCACAGACTTCTTGACGAATACGTTCGCGGACTGTTTCATCTTCCGGGTGATTGAGGCTTTCCAATATCCAGTCGGCAATACGACGCATTTCATCCGGCCCCATGCCGCGGGTAGTCAATGCTGGAGTCCCTATTCGGATTCCGGACGGATCAACTGGCTTGCGCTCGTCGTACGGAATCATATTCTTGTTGACCGTGATGCCACATTGATCCAGACAGGCTTCCGCCAGTTTACCGCCAATACCGAGACCTGTGACATCGACCAGCAACAAATGATTGTCGGTTCCGCCACTGATCAATTTCAAGTTTCCCTGAGCCAGCGCTTCACCAAGCACGCGGGCGTTTTCAATGACTGCCTTGGCATACTCTTTGAATTCTGGTTGAAGCGCTTCGCCAAAACAAATGGCCTTGGCTGCTACAACATGCATTAAAGGTCCACCTTGCAATCCAGGAAAGACACTGCGATTTATCTCCTTCGCATATTCCTGCTTGCAGAGTACCAGTCCGGCACGTGGACCACGCAATGTCTTGTGAGTCGTGGTGCTGACAAAATCAGCAACTTCAACCGGGTTGTGATGCAATCCAGCTGCTACCAGTCCAGCATAATGTGCCATATCAACAAACAGTTTCGCTCCTACCTCTTCGGCAATCTCGGCAAATTTAGGATGCGGTATTTCGCGTGGATAAGCACTGGCACCCGCCACAATGAGTTTTGGCCGATGTTCCCTGGCTAACTGGGCAACCTGGTCGAAATCAATCCGATGAGTATCGGCAGTCACTCCGTAGCAATGAAACTCGTAAAGTTTCCCCGAAATATTCAATCTCATGCCATGGGTGAGGTGTCCACCGTGGGCCAAGTCCAGACCCAGCACAACATCACCTGGTTCAAGCGTACTCAAATAGACTGCCATGTTGGCCTGGGAGCCGGAATGGGGCTGCACGTTGGCAAATTCGGCTCCGAATAATTCACAAGCCCGTTCGCGAGCCAGTTCTTCTACGATATCAACATGTTCGCAACCACCATAATAACGCCGTCCCGGGTAACCTTCGGCATACTTATTTGTCAAGACACTCCCAGTCGCCTCCATCACCGCGGGACTGGTGTAGTTCTCACTGGCAATCATCTCTAAACCCTGCCGCTGGCGCTGCTGTTCGGCCTCAATCGCAGCCCACACTTGAGGATCTTTGTTCTGTATTGAATTCATTCCATTCATTCTCCCGTCCCTCTGGCAACTCCTTTAATGCCCTTATCCCGCTGGCGAGCGAGGAAAACCGCTGGCGCGAAGAGCAGGTCTGCATTGTTGGACTTGGTGGCGTTTTCGTCAATCAGGGATGATAACCAGGCTACCGGCTAAAGAACCTTCAGTCTTCGGAGGTCATTTTAATTCTGACTGTGCAGGCCCCCTTGTTATCCGCCAAATTCGCACCAGATTCATTGATGCGCAAGAACAAAACTCCTCCTTGTGCCGTGTTGACTTTGCCAGCCAGACCAATGGACTGCAAGTTCGCAAGGCGGGTCAGTCCCGTGGGACTTGGTCCATTAACAGCAGCTAACAGCATTCCCAACGGGCGCTGACGGTAATAGTGGATGGTGACGCCATTGGGCTCACACCACCAAATGTCTGGCTCGGTCGCAATCTGGTAGCGACCGGCCGCCACGATTTCAACCTGCGAGCCGGCTGCCAGTTGCAGGCCTGTCGATTGCCAGCCGCGATCAGCACGAACTTCCAGTTCCACGACCTTCTCGGTCAAAGGCGTCACAGGTTTGGGATCAATCGCTTCCCGCTGGACATCAAACCCATATTCCATATTAAGCACAAACCACTGCCATTGATCCCGAACCTCCGGCCACTGATCTTTCAATCGCTCGTAAAAGCGGTCCGAAAAAAGATCGCTCAATTCGCTCGATTCCTTCTGCAATTGATGAAACCGCTGTTGGTACTGCGGATGGCTGTCAAAGAACGTAGCCGCTGCCCAGCACCAGGCATAGGGTTCCACTTGACGATGTGCCGTCGGGGGGAAACGCAGTACTTTCGGCAACATCACTCCACGGCCAGCCGCAACTTCATCCTTGATAATCTTGATGCGGCCCCAGCCGGGCGTTTCCTTTTTGTCTCTTGGGAAATACTTCAGCTGCAGCTTTCCTTCGGCCCAACGATGAGTTCCCAGTAACTCCGCCATTCCTTCTCGGTACCAGGGTGGTCCGGCACCACCCAGAAAGGTCTGCATGAAGCCATGGGTCCCTTCGTGCAGCAACAGGTGTCGCCGATAATAATCCGTTGCCTGGTCATGGACCCATAAATGATTTCCGTAATTAAAGCCATGGCCAAAGGAAGGCAGACTCTCTGGTAACAAACCCGCTTTCTGGAAACGTGTCTTGTCTTTCATGAGCCGACCAATGATATGCCAGTCGGCAACTTTTTCAGCAGGTACCTGGAAGTAGCCAGCCCACTGGGGAATGGCCAAATCAAAAACAGTCGGTAACTCCTCAATCGCCGGATGGCGAGGTAAATCCGTGTACAACGTCAAGTGCTTTCCCGACAACTGGCGGATCCCGTGAGCCTTAATCCGTTCCTCATCGAGCGGAGTACCTTCGAGCGCTTCCTGCAAGCCGGCAAACCTGACGGGTAACGCTGACGCAGGTGGAGCGCGCTGAGCCTCCGGCTCTTCAACCGGTTCAGCTGGTTTTGCCACACGCGTTGGAGGTGGTTCCTGTAAGCTCGGTGGTGACTCTTTCTCTGGAGACTGATTTCGAGAGCCAGCAGCAGGCGATTTGGCAGCAATTGACTTCCCCTTCGCAGGGGGTAACTCTTCAGCGGCACAACCTGCCATCAACAGACAGATCATCACGAACGCTGTCATCCTGGAGAGTGATTTGAACAATAGCACTCGCATGCTGCTCCCGTTGTTCGCTGGCATCAACTAATGCATTTTAAACCAGCGAGCCTGATCGTGCGAGTTTGATTAGCGCTTCCCGGTCAGAATCCGCGGCGCCATTCACTGGGACGGTTCCCTGGACAGCATCAAAGTCCACGACGGTACCGTTTACGCGGTCGTCGCAGCATAGAAGACGGCGGCGGGGGGGGTGGCTCGGAAGGCTTTCCCGATTCATCTTCTAGCAAACTTCCCACTTCGAATCCCGCCATTTCTCTTCGTTTGAGTAGTCGATTAATTCGTTGTTCGATCTGTGTCAACTCCGACCCCTGATCCGGCAATACAAACGAAAAGGCCACCCCTTCTCGTCCCATCCGTCCAGTCCGACCCACTCGGTGCACGTAATCGTCACTCGATTGTGGCAGGTCAAAGTTAAAGATGTGAGACACTCCCGTTACATCGATCCCCCGTCCCACGACATCAGTCGCCACCAGGCAACGAACTTTCCCTTCCCGAAATTGTCCCATAACTCGATCCCGTGCCCGCTGCTGCATGTCACCATGCATACACGACACGCTGCCAATCTCTGATTTTAATTGCTGGTAGACACGCTCAGTACGACGCTTGGTACGACAGAAAACGATCGACTGATGGGGTTCTTCTTCTTTGAGAATTTTCAGTAGCAAGGGAAGTTTGCGTCGTTGTTCAACCGTGTAGTAATACTGATCGATTGTCTCGACGGCCACATCTTTCGGTGAGAAATTCAGCGTTGTCGGTTCATACATGTAACGCTTTGCCAGGCCTAAAATGGTCTGTGGCACCGTCGCACTGAACAACATTGTTTGTCGATCCTCGCACGTGCAGTGGCGCAAGATCTTCTCAATGTCCGGACGAAATCCAATATCGAGCATGCGGTCTGCTTCATCCAGTACAACACACCACACTTCTCGTAAATCCAGTGTCCGGCGCTGGAGGTGATCCAAGACCCGACCCGGTGTGCCGACAACAACCTGAACACCTCGCTTCAGCTGTTCAATCTGACCCCGAACAGACGTGCCACCGTAGACGGCAATGGTTCGTACTTTCTGCTTGTACGCCAGTTTCTCAAACTCACCGCAGACTTGGACTGCGAGTTCGCGGGTGGGAGTCAAAACAAGCGCCTGAGGTTTGGAGATTTCCTCTTCGGGAGCCAACTGTTCAAGAATGGGAATCGCGAAGGCCGCTGTTTTTCCCGTACCCGTCTGGGCCTGGCCAATCAGATCTTGACCATCGAGCGCGCCGGGAATAATTCCAGCTTGAACCGGTGTCGGTGTCTGATACTCTGCATGTTCCAGCGCTGCCAGCATCACATCGGATAAATCGAAATCCTCAAATTGAGGCTGTGGTTGTTCACCTTGCTCAGTCAAGATTGCCTGTCACTCCTGTAGAATTCCTGTCGGCCTCGTAAAAGGCCACTAATCGGTCACTTCGGCAAGCGACTGAAGTGCCGCATTGAAGCAGTTTTACGGCAACTGCGTCAAGGTGGATTCAACCACTTCCTGGAGAATCACCGGGCCTCCCCAGGCTCTATTATTTGCGTTACGCTCAGTCATTATGAACCAGCCCTGGCCAGAACTTGTCACATTACTCACCCAGCTCTCGCCCGACTTGGATCACGTGCAACAGGCGAGCCATGAGTTGCGGACGCAACTGCTCGATGATCACCAGGTACCTCTGGGCAACTTGCTAGAACACCTTGGTGAGCTGCAAGGCCCAAGTTCGCGTCAACAGGAGATCGTCTGGGAATATCTGCTGACCGTTCTGGTTCAGCACTTGTCGCAATCGCATGTCTGGCAGGCTGGTTATCTCGATCCAGTCTTACAACTGTACCAGCTACTCGGCAGTAAAAGCAACACCCGACACCAACTGCTGCATCTCTGCACCCAAATTGGCGATTCTGCCTGCTTAACTGCCGTCGCCGATCAGCTTTCCACAGACCCACCGTTATCCTCCACCACTGTCGGTGTCGTCTTCGCACCCCTCTTCCAGGACCGAGATCTTCCTTACGACAGTTTATTCCCCCGCTTGCTTGATACACTCCAACACCCCAGTGTCGCAGCGACTACACTGGACTTAACCAACTACCTGGTTCGCAAAGAGCGCTTTGCTCAACACCCGGCGAGCGACAGGCTGGATTCTCTTCAGTTGTTACTGCGAGACCTTAATCAACGATTGCAATACCTGGTGGAACAGCCCACGAATCTTCAAAAAAACGCTCAACAACTGAGCCAAACCATTTCTGAAAGCGTGGCGCTCGTGGTTGCCAGTTGCGATACGCTGGCGTTGATTGGCCAGTCCTCCTCGATCGCCGTCTTGAGACAAACCATGGAATTACCCCACCGGCGACTGCAGGTGGAGGCAGCTGCAGCACTTGCCAAGCTGGGGGAAGCAGCAGGAACTGAAACCTTGATTGCATTAGCAGCCGAACCCGTGGTTCGACTGCATGCACTTGCCTACGCAAACGAACTTGACCTGACAGACCAAGTTGACTCGGACTACTTAACTGACGTTGCCAAAGCTGAAGGGGAACTGGCCTTGTGGCTGTCACATGAACAGCAAATGGGAATACCGCCAACCGATTTAGAGTGCATTGATCAGCGAAACCAGTTCTGGCCCGGATATGAAACGCCCGTTGACTGTTTCTTAATTCGCTACCATTTCCAGTTTGGAGAGACCGGTTACAGCAATCTCGGGATTGTTGGACCGGTGACGCATAGCCTGACCGCAGATCTTGCTGACCTGCCGCCTGCCGACATTTATGCTATTTTTGCTGGCTGGCATGCGGAACACAAGGAGATTCAGCAGCAGGACGTGGCACAATTAAACGATTTGCAAATGGTCAATGTGATACGCTTCCAGGAGATCCTTGAGCAGGCAGGCTACCAGAAAATCGAACCTCACACCTGGGGATCCTTTCTGGGAGATCCCGTTTTAGTCGCCGTGGCAACGCTGGATGCAACTCCGGGAGTTGTGGTGGCAGATTCTGAGGACATTTTCTGGCAGCCTCGCTCAGCAGGCCCTCGCCCCTTAACGGCCGAGGATGTTTATAATCTATATAAGGGTCGAAAACTGATGCAGACCTTCAATCGGTAACCGCCGCTCCCGTCATCCTGTCTTTTTTATAGCAACGGTTCCAGGCATGAATTCGAGTCGCCACTACGTCCTGTCAGCCTTGACGACAAGCAGTGGACTATTGATCTCATGTTTCACCGCGGCAGTCCTGCTCACCTGGTTACTGGTCGTTCCCTCGGCGGCAGCAGAAAAGCCAGCAGCAAACCAGTTGTTGTTCGAAGACCAAATCCAACCATTGCTCACCGCTCGCTGCGGAGAGTGTCATAACCGCAAAGCCTCCAAGGCGGAGCTGGATCTGACAAGCGTCGCAGGCCTGCAAGCTGGTGGCGAATCGGGACCTCTGCTGGTGCCCGGTAAGCCGGCAGAGAGTTTGATCATACAAAGAGTCGTCGAAGGTGAGATGCCTCCGGAGGGCAAAAACCCGTTAACCCAACAAGAGATCAAGCTGCTCAAGCGTTGGGTTCAAACAGGTGGACAGTCGAGTAAAGCGAGCAACTCCCAGGCGATTTCCCAATGGACCATACTTCCCATTCTCCAGCTGCGTTGCACGGTCTGCCATGGAACACGCAAACAGGAAGGTGGACTCGATCTTCGCTCGCAAGCTGGCATGCGCAAGGGTGGAAAATCCGGCCCCGCAATTGTGCCTGGCAAGCCGAGCGAAAGCCTATTGCTCAAACGCATCCATGACGGTGAAATGCCACCACACCGAGAACTCGTAAACTATAGTGTTAAACCTATGGAAACGAACGAAATTGCACTGCTCGCCAAGTGGATCGAACAGGGGGCTAAAGCCGATCGGCTACTAACAGATGGTGTTACCGATAAGCAAGATCCTCTTGTGAGTGATGACGATCGTCAGTTTTGGTCCTTTCAGCCGCCTCGGCGACCAGCATTGCCCGTAGTCGAGTCACCGTTTCCGTTGCACAGCCCAATTGACTACTTCACTGTTGCTGCCATGAAGAAAAAGCGACTGAATTTATCGCCGCCCACGGAACCGCTGATCTTGTTGCGACGAGCTTATTACGACCTTATCGGTTTGCCGCCTTCACCAGCCCAGGTGGAAGAATTCCTGGCTGATAAAGCACCCGCTGCCTACGAGCGCTTATTGGACCGTTTATTGGCATCACCGCAATACGGCGAACGCTGGGGCGGTGTCTGGTTAGATCTTGCGGGCTATGCTGACAGCGAGGGAATCCAACACAGTGATTCCGTTCGGCCGTTCGCTTACCGTTACCGGGATTACGTCATTCGCTCCTGGAATGCCGACAAGTCATATGCACGCTTCCTCATGGAACAGGTGGCTGGCGATGAGCTGAATGATTACTCCAATCCGGAACAAGTGAGCAAGCAGGTTCACGACAACTTGGTGGCCACCGGTTTTTTGCGAATGGTTCCTGATGCCACTTACTTTGGAATCACTAACTTTGTCCCCGACCGCCTGGAAATCATTGACGATACGATGGAAGTGTTTAGCTCCTCGATCATGGGGTTAACTATCAAATGCGCTCGCTGTCACAGTCACAAATTCGATCCCATACCACAACGTGATTACTATCGACTGGCGGCGATTTTCAAAGGCGCCATCGATGAAAATGACTGGCTCAAACCAACGCGTCAAAGTGGCGATCCAGGTACGCGCGACCGTTACCTGGCTGCCGTTTCAACTGCCGAGCGAGATGCCTGGCAGAAACACAATCAAACGGTCAAAGCGAACGTTGCTGCGATTGAAAAGCGTATCAGTGACGAGGAAACTCGACTCGTCCGCCTGGAACAACAAGGCCAGATTAAGAAACTGCCATCAGCCATCCAGGCGGATGTCGAGCGGATGTTAGCAACACCAGCAGACAAACGGGATGCTGTTCAAAAGTACCTGGCCGACAAGTTTGCAGGATCACTCAAAGTCACTCGAGACAACCTCCTGAAAACAAAGCCGTCCTTCAAGAAATTCTATGATTCCGCACAGGCTGAAATCAAGAAAACAAAAGAGCAGGAAAAACCTCAACCACTGATCCGTGCCCTCTGGGATCGCGGAGAGCCCTCGCCAACTTACATCCTCCGTCGCGGTAACTACTTGACGCCAGGCCGCCTGGTCGAACCCGGCTTGCCAGCGGTACTAACCCATGGCAGTACTGCAATCGTGACCAGGCCATCAACAGACCAGGCGCCGGGAACAGGTCGTCGCCTGGCGCTGGCCCGCTGGCTAACTCAATCCGAACACCCGCTTACCTCTCGCGTCATTGCCAATCGTATTTGGAAGCATCATTTCCAGCGCGGCATCGTCACGACGCTCGATAATTTTGGCCGTGCCGGTGCTCGTCCCACGCATCCCAAACTGCTTGACTGGCTGGCGACAGAACTGGTTGAGTCCGGTTGGAGTATCAAGCATTTACACCGCGTGATTATGACTTCGGACACTTATCGTCAAGAAAGCGAGGTAACCATTGCCCACGTGGGCATCGATCCAGACAACATTTGGCTTTCCCGGATGCCCCTAAAACGACTGGATGCAGAGATGTTGCGTGACGCGTTGCTAAGCGTCTCCGACCGTTTGAGGCTAATCTCCTTTGGCCCTGCTGACCCGGTGGAAGCCCGCAGCGACGGACTCGTGGTCTCCCAGCCAAGCCAGGGCAGCTGGCGGCGGAGTGTCTACGTAATTCAACGGAGAACCCAACCGCTAACAATCCTGGACACCTTCGATCGCCCCCAAATGAATCCAAATTGCGTGGAACGGATGAATTCAACGGTCGCGCCACAAGCGCTGCACTTACTCAACAACAAGATGATTCACGATTTATCTGTTGCCTTTGCAGAGCGTGTGCAGAGCGAAGCCGGGGATAATCCCCAGGCACAAATCAAGCGAGCTTACCTGATCGCCTTAAGTCGCAGTCCTAACGAGGCAGAACTGGACTTGTCTTTACGCTACCTGGAAAAACTAACCTCGCAATGGAAACAGTCCGAACCGGACAAGGCGACGCAAGCCCCGCAACGAGCCCTGGAAAACTTCTGTCACGCGGTGATTAACCTGGCCGCTTTTATTTATATTGACTAGATCCCTCTGGATAGCAGCACCTTGACTCATGAGCATTAGAACACCTTCGCCGGTCAGCCCCATAACCCGCCGCCAGTGGTTCCACCACGCCGGGCAGGGATTGCAGGCAGCTGCTCTCACCTGGTTGCTAGGTAACGATCTCTTTTCAGCCGTACCGGCCCAGGCCAAGGATAAACCGGAACATGCTAGGGGCAGGTTCTACGACCTAAAACCTCGCCAGCCAGGCGGCGAGCCACGGGCGAAGTCAGTGATTCACTTGTTCATGAACGGCGGGCCCAGTCAAATGGACCTGTTTGACCCAAAACCAGAGCTCAATAAACGGCACGGTGAACCGTACTTCGATAAGATTGCCGGTGAAGTTGAAAATCCAGCTGCCGCCGGGGCATTGATGCGGTGCCCGTACAAGTTTGCTCAACACGGCAATTCGGGAACGTGGGTTTCCGATGCCATGCCTCACCTGGCCACCCGGGTGGACGATATCGCAGTCATCCGTTCCATGTACACGTTTAACCTGACTCATGAACCAGCCTTGTTTATTATCCAAAGCGGTCGCATGAATCCTGGTTTACCAACGCTGGGAGCATGGGTAACGTACGGCTTGGGAAGTGAGAACCAAAACCTGCCAGCTTACGTTGTGCTGGATGATCCCAAGGGTCTGCCGATTAACCGCACACAAAACTGGCAAGCCGGTTTCTTGCCACCGGTCTACCAGGGAACACGGTTCCGCAGTACGGGATCGCCCGTCTTGAACCTGACACGCGAGTTTGATGAGCCAGACTCCGTCACGGCAGTCGAACGGCAACTGTTGTCAGGTCTTGATAACATCCACCTCCTGCAGCACGGTGGACATCGCAATTTAGGAGCACGAATCGCTACCTACGAACTGGCGGCCCGCATGCAGTTAGCCGCCTCCAATGCCCTGGAATTGAATGATGAAAGCCAGGAAACCCTCGACTTGTACGGCATTGGCAAGGAACCAACCGACTCCTATGGTCGACGATGCCTTTACGCCCGTCGACTTGTCGAACGGGGCGTACGATTTATTCAGTTGTTCATCGATGCCCAGATTTGGGATAACCATACGGGACTGACAAGCGGTCTAAGAGCCGCCTGTGACCGGACCGATAAACCGATCGCGGGATTACTGGAAGATTTGAAACGCCGTGGACTGCTCGATGATACGCTTGTTGTCTGGGGGGGAGAATTCGGACGCTTGCCCATCGCCCAGTTACCCGGTGACAAGAATGTCAATAAAGCAGGCCGAGACCACAACAAGAATGCCATGGTCAGCTGGCTGGCTGGAGGAGGCATCAAGGGTGGCATCAGTTACGGGGAAACCGACCCGCTGGGATTTGCCGCGGTAGAAAAACGAGTCAGCGTTCCAGACTGGCACGCTACCATCCTGCATCAACTGGGACTTCATCACGAAGAACTGTTCTACGAGCGCAATGGCCTCAAAGAACGGTTAACCGGTGTTCGTGAGGCGCGCGTCATCACGGATATCCTGGCCTAACTTCGCTCGCAGTCCCAGACCCGTATCACAGCGTCCAGCCCTTGCGATATTCCTTGTGGAGCAACTGCTGTGCTGCCGGAGCGTTCTTGGCCTTGAACTTCTTGCCATCCCAGTCAATGGTCTCTCCGCTACGATAAGCAACCGTACCGAGCAAGACAGCCTCGGTTAAGGCACCAGAATAAGCGAAGTTGCAGGTGGTCGTGCTACCTGTCTTGATCGCATCAACCCATTCGCGGTGATGTCCCACGGAAGGAGGCAGCGTTTGCTTGGGTGGTTTGAAATCAGCAAACTTCTCCTCCGGGAAGAGCCTGTGGCTACTGTAATTGGAGAGAATCATCCCTTCCTTACCAACAAACAACTGCCCGCTCCCCATTTTTACCGGCTGGCCTTTCTTGTCTCGCAACTTAGCCAGCAGAGGTGGCTGCTTCCCGCTGTCATACCAGGTCAACTTGACGGGCGGTAGTTTTCCGCGCTGAGGATATTCATAGTGTGCAATCGTCCAGGTTGGCGTACTGACCGCTTCCACAGGAGGTCCTTCGGCCGAAACACGTGTGGGGTGTTTTAGTTCTAAGGCCCAATGAGCCAGGTCCATGTAATGGCAGCCAAAGTCGCCCAGGGCACCTGTCCCGTAGTCCCAAAAGCTGCGCCATTTAAAGGGATGAACCCCGGTGCTGTAAGGCCGCTCCACCGCTGGACCCAACCAAAGGTCCCAGTTGACATGCGCGGGGGCCGGTGTCCCGCTGGTGAACTTCGCACCACTATACTTGGCACCAGCCCAGACATGCACTTCGCGGATTTCTCCAATCGCACCACTTTGCACCAGTTCCACCACTCGTCGGTAGTTTGCGCCGGCATGGATTTGCGTTCCCATTTGCGTGACAAGTTGATTCTTCGCTGCCAGTTCTGCCAGGACACGCGATTCATAGACCGTGTGCGTAAGAGGTTTTTCACAGTAAACATGTTTCTTGAGCCGCAGTGCCATGGCAGCTGCCGGAGCGTGACTATGATCCGGTGTGCCAACAACCACTGCATCAATTCGA
>JYMV01047861.1_pt1 | contig 22721 bp, 18 predicted proteins | sample 338911 | NCBI WGS metagenome assembly JYMV01 (sample SAMN03354496, study PRJNA234377) | hydrothermal vent metagenome | biome: Deep sea; feature: Hydrothermal plumes at the Eastern Lau Spreading Center, Western Pacific Ocean; material: Seawater | place: Tonga | collected 2009 | depth 2000 m m
TGTCGCTGTTCGGTTCCCGGTTCATGTCCATCGCCGAGCAAATGGGTCGTGTTCTGCAACGCACCGCCGTTTCCACAAATATCAAAGAGCGGTTGGATTTCTCCTGCGCCATTTTCGGGCCGGAAGGGGATCTGGTTGCCAACGCTCCCCATCAGCCGGTTCATCTCGGGTCGATGGGGGAAGCGGTTCGACAGCAGATTAAATTAAATGCTCATCCCATTGAGGAGGGGGAGGTCTGGGTCACCAACCATCCGGCAACTGGGGGAAGCCACCTGCCGGATATCACGGTCATCACTCCGGTTGTGCAAAAGGGAAGAACAATCTTTTTTGTTGCCAGCCGAGGACACCACGCCGATATCGGCGGCAGCACACCCGGTTCCATGCCGCCATTTTCTCAGTCCCTTGCAGAAGAGGGCGTCTGCATCAAAACATTTAAACTGGTGCAAAACGGTGAGTTTCAGGAATCAGGGATCGCCAAAATTTTGAAAGATGCGGGAACGCGGACTCTGGCCGATAACCTGTCGGACCTGAAAGCACAGGTGTCAGCCAACCATAGAGGCATCACTCTACTGAACGAACTGGTCCAGTTGCACTCGCTTAAAGTGGTGCAGGCTTATATGAAACATCTGCGGGACAATGCCGGGCAATCGGTGCGGGCCCTGTTAAAAAAATGGGGCGGGAAAAAAGAAAAAACGGTTTGTCTTAAAGCGGAAGATTTTATGGATGAGGGCAGCCGCATTGCTCTAACGGTTCGCATCGACACAGTTTCCGGATCGGCGTGTTTTGATTTTTCCGGCACTTCTATGGAATTGCCAAATAATTTGAATACCCCGCGCGCGGTAACGCTCTCTGCCATTCTCTATTGCCTGCGTTGTCTGGTCGACAGCAACATTCCGCTGAACCAAGGCTGTCTGGAACCCGTTGAAGTATTAATCGAAGAGGGTTCCCTGCTGGCCCCCTCTGATAAAGCGGCGGTGGCGGCCGGCAATGTTTTGACCTCCCAGCGTATCACCGATGTTATTTTCAAGGCGTTCAAGGCTTGTGCGGCTTCACAGGGTTGCATGAACAACCTCACTTTTGGTAACGACCAATTCGCCTACTACGAAACCATTGCCGGAGGCGCAGGGGCGGGTCCAAGCTGGCACGGCCAGTCTGCCGTGCATACCCATATGACCAATACTCGCATCACCGACCCGGAAATTCTGGAACAACGTTACCCAGTTCTCTTACGCGAGTTTTCCATCCGCAAAGGTTCGGGCGGAAAGGGAAAGTTCAATGGCGGCGATGGCGTGATTCGCGAAATAGAATTTCTCGTTCCGCTGAAGGTGGCAATACTTTCAGAACGAAGAGTCTACGCTCCCTATGGCATGGACGGCGGTGGACCGGGAGCAAAAGGAAAAAACCTGCTCATCAAAATAGATGGGAGCGAAATTAACCTGGGCGGGAAGAATCAATTCCAAGCCGAACCCGGCGACCGACTGCGCATCCTCACTCCCGGTGGCGGTGCTTACTCGCCACCAGCGTGATACCCCATTCGGGGCATGAAGGCAATGGAAGAGGACATAACTGGGGCAAGAAGGCAAAGGTCAAATATCACTAGCTCAGGGTGACAATAAGTGGTTCATTAAGCAGAAAGAATGTTCAACCCCCTCAATCCCCCTTATTACCCCTGCGGGGCATGCGTGGTATCCCCAACCAAAAATTTCATGCCCGGCGCGGGGTAAAGGCTAATGAAAAATATAACGCAGGGGGAAGTTTAGCTTGCCACCGGCGGCTCGCCGGCCGTAGCTAGCGGTGCTTTTCCTTCCAAAGGATGAGCCAGTGTTGCAGGAGTTTGATCGGTTGTGTACCGCGAAATTTTCGGCGTTTGATTTTCGGGGTCAGGTCGTGCTGGAGTTTGGCGATAACGGTGGCCCCCACTGCTTCTTCCAGAACCACACCGCGTTGCGCGTGTTCGAGCTTTTTCGATTCGCAGATGCCTCGAAACGCTACGACCATGCGGCAGTCCAAGGGTCGGTCTTCATACACTTCGCAGGCACCTTCATCGCTGAGAAAAGGGCAGGGCTGGTTGATGACCAATCGGTGCCAGTCCACTTGGTCCAATTTTTTATTCGATTTAAGGGTTTCGTTTACTTTATTGATGGTTCTTTGGGAACGTTCCATCACGACATTGAGGTCGACGCCGTTTTCTTCGGCATTTTTCAGAATGCCGTCCCATTCCAGTTGGGTGCAGGACACCCCTGTGTGGCAACAGTGTGCGCACCCTCTATGACATTGTAGAGGGGGGATACCTTCATTAAAAACTTTCTTCAGGTGTTGCCAGAATATGCGAAGTGGTGTTGTTTTTTCGGCGCGGGCTTTTTCTTGGGTGGCTTCGACCAGATAGTCGTAGGATTGCTGAATCTGGTGCTCGGGATACTTGTGTTTTAAAAAACCGCTCAGTTCATCGGTGCTGGTCATGCCATAGATGAACATTCCGTTCTGGTCGGTTTGGAGGGCCATATGATTTTAAACCTACGTGGTACAAATTTGTTTATGATTCAGGCAGGGTAGCATTCCACAAACGGAGGGTAAAACAAAATCGGTATTGAAAAGGCGATGTTATTTTTTCGATTTTTTCATAAATTTCATCTGCAATTCATAGATAAGTTGTTCCAGCAGTTTTCCTTCTTCTTCACTAAGGTTGCCCTCGGTTTTCTCTTTCAGCATAATCAGCATTTCGATGGTTTGCTGGACGGCTGGCAGGTTGGTTTCGGTTTTTCCGGTTTCCGGGTCGGCGATGTCGCCCAGATGATAAAAAGCCGATGAAGTCAGGGACATGATAAAGGTGGAAAAATCGAGCTTGAACGGCTGACCGGTGGCCTGCTCTTTTTCCGGGTCGGTTTTTTTAGACTCGGTCTGGGAGTCCTGGTCCAGGGCCTCGTCTTCAGAAAGTTGTGATGAACGGCTGTCTTTAAAAACGAATCCTTCCCCTTCTACTTCTTCTTCATCACTCATGGTGCACCTGAATCGTTTAATGTTATTTTAAGAATCTTCTTCATCACCCATTAACAAGGGAACCGAGAAACCCAGTACTATCATTATCAAACCCAGCATGAGGGCGAGATAACCTTTGCCCTCAATAAACTCCATATAGGTTTTTCCCGCCAGGGGCCATTGCCGGATGATTCCCACTACGACAAAGATTGCACCCAGCCCAAAAAGAATTTTTTTCATCCAGCCGGTACTCGGGGTATCCAATTCTCTCGGCTCCAGAGTTGTTTTTCTTGAAAAACAGGCGGGGCAACATCAGGGGGTCACCGCCTCGGGGTGGGTTCAACCCGATAGGCTAAATCCATGATGATGGTAGCAAATGGTCCATTTTATGTCAAAACATTAGTGCTTCGGTTGTTGCACTTGAATCATTCTGATAAGATTAATTCATGAACCATTTAGCGTTGTTATTTTTAGTTTTGGGTTTGGTGGGGGGGTGTTCTCCCAGCCGTTTTGCGGTTCAGGCCACGTTGCCGCTGGTAGGAAGCCAGATACTGGCCATGCAGGAGGAAAGCGATCCGGTCCTTGCCGAAAAAGCCATCCCCGCCAACTTGAAAATGCTGGAAGGACTCCTCAAGCAGGACCCCGATAACGCCTGGATTCTGGAAAACCTCGCCGAAGGTTTTTGCGGTTACGCATTCAGTTTTCTGGAAGATACAGAACCCGGTCGAGCCTCTTCTTTATATGCAAGGGGTAAGGATTATGCCCTGCGTGCGACTATTATCAGGACGGGCAGGGAAAAATGGCAAGACCTCTCTTTAGACGAGTGGTCTCGTGCCCTTAAAGAGGTAGAGGTTGCACACCAGCCGCCTTTATTCTGGCTGGGGCAATGCTGGGGAGGCTGGTTGATGCAGAACCTGGACTCGGTCGAGGTTTTTGCGGACATTCCCCGTTTGGAAATCTTGATGAAAAAAGTCCATGAATTGAACCCCGCTTTTCATCATGCTGGACCCAATTTGTTTCTCGGCGCTTTTTATGGGGGACGCAGTAAAATGCTGGGGGGAAACCCGGAAAAATCCCGTCACCATTTTGAGAAGGCGTTGGAGTTGACCGAAAATAAATATTTACTGGTGCGTTTGCTTTTTGCCAAAACCTATGCGGTGCAGAATCAGGACCGAGAGTTGTTTGAGTCGCAATTGCAGGCGGTTTTGCAGGCTCCGCCCAATCTGTTTCCCGAGCAACGTCTTGCCAATGAGGTGGCCCGCAAAAAAGCCACCCAACTTCTAGATCAAATCGATGAGTTATTTTAAAGAGGCCTCTATCATCCGTTTTCTGATTTTGCTGTTGTTTGTCGGCATTGGGGTGAGCCCGGCTGAGGCCGGCAAAAAACATATCATCAAGTTTGCCACTTTGGCTCCTGAAGGATCTTCATGGATGAAATCCATGCGTGGTCTTGCCGAAAAAATCAAAAAGGCCACCGATGGCAATGTGACGTTCCGGTTTTATCCTGGCGGCGTGTCCGGGGATGAAAAGGACGTGATACGTAAAATGAGGATCGGCCAGCTTCATGGTGCAGGGTTCACAGGAGTGGGTCTTGGGCAGATTCTGCCGGAGGTGAGGGTTCTCGATCTTCCTTTTCTGTTTAGTACGGATGAGGAAATCCAGCACGTATATAGCAAAATGAGCGACTATTATGCCGCCCGGTATGAAGATAAAGGTTATGTGTTATTGGGCTGGGTGCCGGTTGGGTGGATACATTTTTTCTCCCAGCATCCCATTCGTTCCGTGGAAGATCTGCGCCGGTCCAAATCCTGGATGTGGGAAGGTGATCCACTGGTGGAACAGGCTTATAAAGGGATGGGGGTTCAACCGATACCCCTTTCCATTACTGATGTCCTGCTCTCTTTGCAAACGGGCATGGTGAATACGGTTTATTCATCCACTCAGGGAGCCCTGGCTTTGCAATGGTTCACCAAAGTGAAGTACGTTACCCGACTGCGTATGGGGTACGCGACAGGCGGAGTTTTGATCTCCAAAAAGAAATTCGACAAATTGCCTCAACCTTATCAGAGTGCTGTGAAAAAAATCGCAACCGAGTGCCTGCGGGAACTGGTCCAGCTCATTCAGGAGGATAACTTGAAAGCCCATAAGGTTTTAGAAAAAAATGATGTGAAATGGGTGGATCTTCCTGATGAAAAAGAAATGCGGAGGTTTCGTGAAGCAGGGGTCGTCGCCCGGAAAAACCTGGCAGGAAAATACTTTCCCTCCGAACTTCTAGACCGAGTGCTGAACCACCTGAAAGAAATCAGATAAAAGGGTAAGCCCTCATTTCAAAAATACCAAAAAATGTTGTTTGGTTAAGAAATCGAATTCCTTTTCCAAGCGATAACCTGCTTTTTGCATTTCCTCCCGAATCACTTGGTTCTCGGTATGATGGTGGTACGCTTCCTTTCTAAAATCGATAATCGCCACACGTCCGGACGGTTTTAAATACTTTTTAGCATTTAAAAAATAGGAGGTTCGATTTTCCAGGTGATGGTAAGTATTAGAAGAAAAAATTAAATCCACACTCCCCTCAGGCAGACGTGGATCATCAAGCTTAGCCAGTATTATGTCGACATTAGAATGCCCTTCTTCCTTGACCCGTTTAGCCACATACTGGTTCATTTTCTCATCAATATCCACCGCATACACTTTACCGGCGGGTCCCACCGTCTGGGCCAATCGACCTGTAAAATAACCGCTTCCAGACCCCAAGTCGGCAACATAATCTCCCGGTTGGATGCCCAGGGAATGAATCACCCGTGCGGGAAGTTGCCATGCATCGCGTTCAGTACCTTCATGGGCAAAGTGTTTAAAAGAGGCACAACTTAAAAATGTGCCCAATGCGATAAACAAAATAAATAAATTTTGGGTGCGGTCTTTCAACGGGCGATAGTTGGTTTTTTCATTCATGTAGGAGGGCCCCATTTTTGCTTCTTCCCTTATCGTTAGGGAATCGCTCATCTTAAATAGAAACCGTGGACTAAAAGAAGGTTTCAATCGTGGCCTGTTTTCTCAGGCCTTCGATATAGACTTCAACCTGTTTTTTGGCTTCTTCCATGAATAGAAATTTTTGAATGGAGTTTTCCATTGTGTCGAAAGGAACCTGCTCCGGCGGATGTTTTTCGATGAGTTGGATGACGTGAAACCCGAACCGGGTTGTAACTTTTTCGCTGATTTCACCGGGTTTCAACTTTGAGACGGCTTCATCAAAAGCCGGATCGAGGATACCTTTATAAATAAGCTCCAGATCTCCACCCTGATCCCGGCTGGCTTGGTCATCCGACTTTTCTTTTGCCAGTTCTTCAAAGTCTGCGCCTTCCTTAAGCTCTTTGATAATACCGTCTATTTTATCTTCCGCCATGCGGGCAAAATACTCTCGATTTTTTTGTAAATCGCTGATGGACTGGGTTCTCAAGTCCTTAGGGGGAAATAGTGCGACGAAAATGTGGCGGGTTCGAAAAGATTCGGGACGATGGAATTTCTGCTTGTTGTCCTCATAGTATTTTTTGACATCCTTGTCTAAAATGTCGATCTTGCCTTTAATTTGCTCATTTAACAATTGCCTGGCACGGATATCCACTTCCATGGAGTTTTTAAGATCCTGCAAGGTGATGTTTCTTGCGCTCAGGGCCTTTTCGAATTCTTCATCGCTGGAATAGGGCTCGCGAAGGGCCTTCATCTCTTTTTCGATCAAATCGGAGTCCGCCTCCAAATTCTTTTCTTTACCCTGTTGATGGACCAGCTCCCGCACGACTTCTTTTTCGATCAAGTCTTTTACGATACTGGTTTTTTCACGTATGGTCAGCGGCCGCGGCACGTTTTTTAAAATCATATTCAGCCTGAACGCAATATATTTCGATTGGATATCTACCCCGTTTACCCGAGCTACAACGTCGGGGATTTTCAAGGCTGTTGTTGAGGATTGCGCGGACGCTGTTTCCACCCCTCTAAAGGTGAGGGCGCAAAGGGAAAAGATAACAAGAACGCAGAGCCTGTTTTTCATGATTTCGTCAAGAAAGGTAAAAGGGTTTTTCATATTAGAGTGCTGAGGATCGTAGGAGAATAGCACTCATGAAATTGTGATGCAATACCTGTTCGTTAAATTGACGGATCGGTGAGGCTGTGGGAAAATCCCCTTTCTTATGACTACTCACCCCTCATATAAAATTCCCTGGATTGCCTATGCATGTCTTTTCGCTTCGGGGGCCGCGAGCCTGGGCTATGAGCTGATATGGTTTCGGCATTTGGCTCTGGTGTTCGGAGCCAGTTTGTATGCGCTGAGTGCTGTGTTGTGTGCGTTCATGATGGGGCTTGCGGCAGGGGCCTGGGTTATGGGACGGGTTCTGGCCAGGGTTGAGATAGCACCGGATAAACTGATTCGCGGATATGGACTGCTGGAGGGGTTGATCGGGTTATATGCCCTATGTTTTCCTTTTGGATTAGATCTTCTGGAAAAACTGTATCCTTTGATTTTACCCGAAAGTGGGCAGGTGGACTTTGGGGTGCATATGCTGGAGTTTTTCCTGAGTACACTCTTGATGTTTCCCGCTACCCTTTTGATGGGGGCTACTTTACCGCTGGTAGGATGCTGGGCTACAAACAATCAGACACAGCAGGTTTTTACCCAGGTTTCGCGGTTGTATGGAGTCAATACTTTCGGTGCGGTTTTTGGCTGTCTTTTTACCCAGTTTTTTGCCATCCGCCTTTTGGGAGTCCAAGGTTCGACCTGGTTCGCGGTGGGACTCAACGCCGTAGTTTTTATGCTGTGTTATGGTCGTCCACGAATTTTTGCTGCGGTGGATTCCAGTTCCATCCAGATCGAAGCTAAACCGGTAAAACGTAAACAAGATACGATAGTTTCTCCTGCCATTGTCGTGTTGGTTTTTGCCATGTTTGCCTATTCTGGAATGGCTTCCTTATCCAGTCAGATTTTATGGACCCGGATTCTTGTGTTCCCGCTTGGTAGTACTCTGTATTCGTTCGCGCTCATCCTTGCCACGTTTTTGCTGGGAATCGCGTTAGGCAGCTTGACCGCAAACAAACTGCTGGGGCGGTCCCACCGGGTTCTCAAGTTTGTCGGTATTGAAATTGCCATTGGTGCTTTTTGTATCGCCATGCTTCCCGCGCTGGACAACCTGACCGAGTGGACCTCTCTGGCGGACCGCTATTTTTACAGTTTGGAACCCTCTGCCGGCAAAACCTTTTTGATCCGCTCGTTGTTCGCATTCGGGCTGATGTTTCTTCCCACTTTTGGCTTTGGTCTGCTTTTTCCGTTAGCCAATCATATCTACTCGTACCGTTTTGAGGGAGTCGGGAAAATCCTGGGCAATACCTATTCCATCAATACGGCGGGCGCTGTATTGGGAACCATCCTGACACCCTTCGTATTCATACCGCTTTTGGGAATTCGTTTATCCCTTTATGTGATTTATGCGGTATTGATACTATTTGGTTTTTATATCCTGGGAAGAGTCCGGGAATTCAGGCCCTTGTCCATGGCGACTGTGTTGGGCGGAGTGTTTTTTGTTCTGGTTGCGGGGAAAGGTTTTTGGGTTCCGGATATAGAAACGCGTAAAGCCGGGCTGGGCAACTTTGCACGGCTGGAAGTGAATGTTCCGGCAGGTCGCATACGCCTGCTGGATTACAAGGAGGGCGAATATTCCACCATCAGCGTAGTGGAGGATAAGGAGAGCCTGGCGCGTACGATATATCTGGATGGATTCAGCACCGCTACTGTGTCCAGCTCGTTTTCCGGCAGTACTTATATGCAGGCCATGGGGTTCGTGCCGATGGCGTTGCACCCCTCACCCAAAAAGCGTGTACTGGTGATAGGGTTTGGCACCGGTAGCACTATGGGAACGGCTTCTCTGTTCCCGGGGGCTGAAGTTCATGGGGTTGAAATTGATAAAAATGTTTTGGAGTTTTCAAAATGGTTTGCCACCTGGAACCATGATGTTTTAAGCCGATCCAATACAAAAATGTTTATTCAGGATGGCAGGACTTTTTTGAAATGGTCGAAGTCTGCTTACGATGTCATCATTATGGAACCGATGTCTCCCCTGCAGGCTGGAGTGGTGAACCTTTATTCCAGGGAATTTTATGAACTGGCTTTGAGCCATTTAAAAGAAAATGGCTTGCTGGTGCAATGGCTCCCCTTGCATCTGATAGGGCCGGAAGATGCCCGGTCCATCACTCACACGTTTCGGCAGGTCTTTCCCGAGTTTTCGGTTTGGAACAGTTTTCTCACGCGCATTGTCCTGCTTGTGGGAAGTCGGGAGTCGATAACACTGGATAAAAATTATTTTGATATACTTATGCGGAGCGATGAAATAAAGCAGATCGCCGGGGAAATGAAAGTGAACTCGTTTCTGGATTTCGCGGATTTTTTTATTACCGATGGAAAACACCTGTCACTTTTTTTGGCCGGGGCCGGTGAGATCACCGATGATGCACCCTTGCTGGAGTTTTCTTCTGTTTCGCTCCTGCCTCCGTTACAATGGGAGACCGATGAAAGTTTTTTGAACCTCCTGCGTCACCGGCTGGATCAGTTTCCCGATGTGAAAGGAATGCCGGAGATGGAAGTTTTTAAGCAAAATTATGCTGTTCGAACCGCGCAGAGGTTTGGCCTGTTTGTGCGTCGTTATCATGGGCCGGGAGAAAACTTTTTTGCCTCCGGCAATTATTTAGCTGGACTGGATGCGTTAAGAAATTATTTTGCATCGCATAAAAATCCTCAAATTCATTTGCGGGATGCGCGTTGGAACGATTGACAATATTTTTGTGAAAAAGTGATCTTCCCCCCTGATAAGGGGGGACTGAGGGGGGTTGGTTTTCGATGAACTGGAGCGACAAATTTCTGATAGTCCTGCTGGTGTTGTTCAATGCCGGTCTTTTTTATTATTTTGGCACTGGATTTAACAGGGGCGATTGGGTCGTCATCCAGGTAGCGGAGAAACAGGTGGCCCGCTTTCCCCTTCTGTCAGATCGGGTCATCCAGGTGCAAGGACCTCTGGGTACTACGGAAGTGGAGATCAGCCAGGGCAGGGCGAGGATAGTCCGCTCCCCTTGCAAACTCAAGGTCTGCATCAAGTCGGGATACATTCAGTATGCCGACCGCCTCTCAGCCTGCCTGCCGAATAAAGTGGTGGTGAGGATCGAAGGAGAAAGCCAAAGAGGTCTTGATGCGGTCGTCGGGTAATGAAAAAATTTTATCGATCCCCTCTAGTCGTCATCGCGAGCGACTGTTAAGGAGCGCGGCGATCCAGCCTCCGAGTTGTGAAAGAAGTGGGCAATTATTTCTTGGGCTGGTTTTAATGCTGGCTTTGCTCGTGACTCCCAATGAGGTCTGGTCTTTTTCCCCGATCCATCACCACTTACAAATAGAACTGGAACCCTCGTCCCGGTTTGCCAGAATAGAAGACACTATCCAGTTCAAACCTTCCCACAAAAATAACTGTGAGTCTTTTGCCTTTTACCTTCATGCCGACCTGAAGCTGAACAGGCACCAGGTTCCAGCCGGTTGGCAGATGCAAACCTCCAAATATAAATCCGATGGGCTTGTCAGGATCGAGATCAGTAAAAGTAGTTCCGCAATCTGCCCTGAAACATTTTCAATGACGTTGAATTATTCCGGGATTCTTTACGATCCTTCCCAAGACTCCGAAGGCCCCCCAGTTTCCAGCGGTTTCTTTTTTTCCGGCGACAGTTATTTTTATCCGCAGATGAAGGGGGCTCTGGTTATATTTGAGATGCAGGTTTCCCTTCCAGAACCCTGGCAGTCGGTGAGTCAGGGGAGGAGGTTTAATGATAGCGTTAGCGAAGGAAGAAGAATTGTTTCATGGGAATCTTCTCATCCGGCTGAAGAAATTTATTTGATTGGCAATAAGTTCCATATTTACGAGGTGGAGCATAACGGCCTTCCCCTGTATGCGTTTTTATTGGAAGAGGAAGAGGAATTGGCCGAGCGGTATCTTCAAACAGCGAAGGGATATATCGATTTTTATTCCAGGTTGCTCGGGCCTTACCCGTATGAAAAGTTTGCCCTGGTGGAAAATTCCCGGCAGACCGGCTATGGCATGCCTTCTTTTACCTTGATGGGATCAAGGATCATTCGTTTCCCGTTTATTTTGCATAGTTCTTATCCACATGAAATTCTGCACAACTGGTGGGGCAACGGGGTGTTTCCCGATATGAACGAGGGCAGCTGGTCGGAAGGTTTGACGGCTTATCTTGCCGATCACCTGCTTCTGGAACTTAAAGGGAAGGGTAGTGGGTACCGGTTTCAGGAAATGATGAAATTTTTAAACTATGTCAACAAAGAGAACGATTTCCCCCTGAGTGAGTTCGGCTATCGGGATAGCATGGCCTCCCAGGCTATTGGCTATGCCAAGCTCCTTATGGTTTTTCATATGCTACGAACCCAAGTCGGGGATGAAAACTTTTTAAAAAGTTTGAAAAGGTTTTATGCGACCTATAAGTACCGATATGCCGGTTATGAGGACCTACGCAGGATTTTTGAAAAGGTGTCAGGGCAAAACTTGATCGGGTTTTTTAAGCAATGGATCCATCGTAAAGGGGCTCCCCAGATTAGTCTAAAACATGCATCTTATGTGGCCAATCAGGGCCGATATGACCTGAAGGTGACGGTGAAGCAGGAGAATCCTGCTTTTAAGTTACTGCTTCCGATAGCCATTTGGACCGCCGGATCCCCGGTGGGGGGGATTCATTATGTAGAACTTGAAACGAACAGGCGGGAGTTTCAATTTCAATTATCGGCGAAGCCTATATCAGTTCGGCTGGACCCTTATAACGATGTGTTCCGCCTGCCGGGCATTTTGGAAGCGCCCGCCAGCCTAGGGCAGACTTACGGAGCCCAAACTATAACGGCATATCTGCCGGAGAATGACAATCTTGGTTACCAGCAGTTTGCGCAGGGGGTGGCGGAAAAGATTTTATCGGAGTATGAAAACGCCTCGTTGCCTCAAGGCAGTTTATGGGTTTTCGGGCGGGAGAATTCATTGGAAAAATCTTTTATAGTCCAACTCAAAAAATCTGGAATAGAGGTGGGCGAGAAGGGAGTCCGGTTTCCCGAGCGTTTCTACGCTTGGGAGGACCATAGCTTTGTCTTTACCTTACACAGAACGGATCAAAAGAAGGGAACGATGACCTGGGTCATCGTCGGTAACAAGGAAAGCATTCCCGGTTTAATGCGCAAACTGCCGCATTACGGAAAATATGGTTATCTGGTGTTTGAGGGGGATGCTCCTGATAATCGCAACAAGGGCACTTGGCCTTCCAACCCGGCAGGATTGCAAAAAGTTTTCCAAGAGGGAGTTCCACGTCTTTTGCCCGAACAAACACCCCTGGTTGCATTCAAGCCGTTTTCCAAAAAGTAAATCCCGTTTCCCATTTAAAAATTAAATACTCTGACTATAATAGGGTATTGAAGATTTTTGACAGGAGAACAAAATGTCGAGAATAACTCGGTTAAGTTTTTTAATATTGGTTTTGTTTTATTTCTCCGCTATAGGGATTGCGATGGCGGGTGATGCGGTTTCTTTTTCAGGAGTGGTCAAAAAAGTTATTGCGGATAAAAACAAGGTGGGAATTAAAGACCCGGAGACTAAAAAGCGGTTCACGGTTATCGTTAACGAAAAAACCCAACCGGACGGTCTCAAAACTTTATCTAACCTGAAAAAGAAAGATAAGGTCGAAGGCAAATATACCGTGACGGATGCCGGTTTATATATTGCTCTGGAACTGGTTAAAAAGTAGGTTCTGTTTGTTGAGACTTCTTCTAACGCAGTCGGTTCAGAACGGCCATGACATCCTGGAGTCTTGGCAGGGCTAGAAGGCCGTTGTTGAAGGGAGCGAGTGATTCCAGTTCGCTGTTTTCAATTATTTCGAGAATATTTTTTATCGCCTCGCTATTAGACATGCCGGGATCTTTTTTCTGCCTTTCTTTAAGCCGTTGCAGAATCCATCCGCACAGTTCCAACTGTCCCGGTTCCACAAGGTGTTCGACATAACGCACATCGATCTCGGTTCGCCCCAGGATGAGTGTGGTCAATTTTTGTGTTTGAATCACACAGGGTTTTTTTCCTCGGCTGAAATCCAATGCCGATAAATCGCGGCTTCGCATTTGCACTTTGGGTAGAGGCCCGTTTGTTTCAGTTTTGCGGGTACCGGGACTCTCTTGAACAATTTGTTTTGCTTTTTCCGTTACCAGTTTTGGTTGAAACGAGTCCATGGCGATGACCTGGTCTGCGGAATCGAAATAGTCTCCACTTCCTCCCATCACCAGAAGGGTGCTGACTGCGAGATCTTTATGTAATTCCTCAATGCGGTCGATCAGGGGTGTGATCGGTTCCGAGGTTATCAGGGCCTGCATTCGGGCGTCGCGGATCATGAAGTTTGTGGCGCAGGTGTCTTCATCCATAAGAAGAAGCGAAGAACCGGCCTCAATGGCTTCTAGAATGTTTACCGCTTGCGAGGTGGAGCCGCTGGCTGAGAGGGTGGAGAAATTTTTCGTCGATGCGATGAGCGGCAGGTTGTCCATGAACCCGGATACGTTGATGGATTGTACGGATCGCCCGTCTTCCGCGCGGATTTTTACTGCCGTGGGCTGGGTTGCGATGCGCTCTCGTCCATCTCCTGCTATGTGGGGGTACACCGCATCCTGAATAGCTTTGAGTAAAGTGCTTTTGCCATGAAACCCGCCACCAACTATGAGGGTGACTCCCAAAGCAACTGGCATGCCGCGGATTTTTCCTGCATGCGGCAGGTGCAGTTCGGCGCTCAATTCTTCCGGGGCAGAGAAAAGTACTCCGCCTTTTTTAAGAGGCAGGTCGCTGACTCCTGATGCGCGGGGAAGAAGCGAGCCATCGGCGACAAAACTGGCCCAGTGATTTTGAGCCAGTAATTGGCTCAACGCGGAATAATCTTCTAAAGTATCAAGCGCCCTCTGCACCTGGTTCATGTCGAGGGATTTCGCTAATAGGCTCTCTTCCCAGACAGGGGGAAGGATCTCAGAAAAAAGTCTGGTACATTCTTCTGCCAATACCCTGCGCCCGTCTCCCGGAAGTCCGGCGAACAGGGTCAACGTCATGCTGTCATCTTTGATGTGCATTCCGCTTCGGCGAATTATTTTTTGCCCCGGTGACTGCACCGCCACTTCTCCGCTTCGCCCGGAACCTTTGATCTTTCCCCGGCATTTCTGGACATGGCGATCCACCTCTCGCAATAGATGGTCTTCGAGAGCCAGTTTTCTTAAAGGGTTTTCATAGTGAGTTTTTGAAAATCCGGCTGTTTTAAGTCCGATTTTTATGGATAACCGGGAAGGCGCGGCAAAAGGATCGCCTTGCACATGTTCAAACGTCAATTGAAACAGGCCAAAAGAGAAACTTTTTCCCTGCAGGTTTTTATAGGTTTTGTAGCCTTTGCCATCCAGGGATGTAATTTGATTTAGAAGTTCTTGTGGGGCAGGCATGGCGGTCAGTGGCTATAGTGGCCGGCGAACCCTTGAGCCGATACCCCTACGGGAAGATAATTGCGGGCAATGTTGACGATCTGGTTGCGGTAGGGGAGATGGATCGAATCTTCCCGAACCTGCTTCATAGCTGAAGGAAGACGGGTTTTCAAAGTCCGGGAACCTTCGGCTGTTCCATCGCCTTCTATAAAATGGTCAATGATCACTGCGGCGGCACCGGCACTTTTCAGACGATCAAAAAATTGGTGCGGATTTTCCAGTGGATATAAAGGAGACAGGCAGGCAACGGTTTTGAGTCCTCGTGCCGACAGTTGTTGCAAAGCAGAAATCCGTTTCTCAATGCTATAGGCGGGAGGAGGCAGGCCGGGCAGGCGGTTCCGATCTCCTTCTATGGAAAGGTGGATTCTTAGTGAGCAGAGTTGGGCAAGTTTCAGCAGGATTTCCTGATCGTCCAGAATGCTTGTGCTGTGGGTTTGCAGGATCAATGCGTCGGGTGGACAGATTGTCATGGCTTGGAGGACCGCACGGGTCACCCGATATTTTTTTTCAGCCGGTTGCCAGGGGTCGGTGGCACTGGACATGAAAATTGCGAATGGAATGGATCGTTTATGCGCCCAGTTTTTTTCTCTTGCCACTGATTGGAGATACAATTCATTGGCGTTGATTTTCACATCGACAAACTTTCCCCACTCCCGGCCTCTTGTCAGCCAATGATTGAAACGGACATAACAGCCCTCGCCGCAGGAGGAAAGTCCGTAGCCGCACCCGCTATACGGATTCAGCGAGTGTGAAGAAACTCCCTTAAGGTAGCCGCTGGCACGGGTCAACAGGGTTTTACTTTGAATCAGGTTGATCTGCACATTCTTTACCCAAAGGAAAGTTTGGGGAATGGAAACGAGTCAGGGGATTTCATTCCACTTTACCGACCCCAGGCGCATTTTAAAATTGGGGCCGGCATGAAAATACACTTCATAAGCCCCTGTGTCCTTGTTGGTCTCGGCGACCACCCATTTGCCGTCTGGAAAGTCTTCCAGATCCCAAAGCCAGACTCGTCGGTGATCTGTCTTGGTCAGGGTCAGGTAACCGTGGGCTTCACCGAAAAAAAACTGCCCGTATACGGTGATGGTGGTTCCGGGAGGGCCGTCCAGGGTCAGAGAGTATTCGCCCTCACAAAAATAATTGTTCATGTCCCGGAGGTCTGGGTAATCCCGGCCTTTTTTAATAGTATAAACTTCATTGCAGTCGCGCCCTTTCCCGAACAGGGTGCCGGCCTCCAGAAGCTCCTTAAACAGCACCACTTCGGTTTTGGTTTCTCCTGCCCAATTGACAGCGGGAAAACCAACCGCTACTATCATAAGGACCCATATTGTTTTTATATTCATTTTTATAACTTTTATAGGATCAAGAATAATTAGGGATTTTATGAGCTTGTGATTTGCCACCCCTCTAAGTGCTGTTCCTGTTGGCAAATAGAGTTCTATTCTTCAGTCAACCATTTTATCATTTTTTACTACACTCCGCTATTCTCCCTCCTCGAGTCCGCCTGATGATTGCGCTTAATTTTTCCTCTCTAATTTGTTACCCTTAGCCGTTTCACAAACCATAAAACAAAAAACAGGCCTTTTTTAGAAGGAACTAAGATGAGTGATCCGGTTAAAGTTCGTTTCGCGCCCAGCCCTACAGGGTTTTTGCATATCGGTGGGGTGAGGACCGCCCTGTTCAACTGGCTGTTCGCCCGCCATCATGATGGACAATTCGTACTACGCATTGAGGATACCGACCACGAGCGCTCGACGGAGGAATCGATCACCGAAATTCTCGAGTCCCTGCGGTGGCTGGGGTTGGACTGGGACGAAGGCCCTTACCGGCAAACAGAGCGGCAGGAACTTTATTCGCAAAAGGTCGACCAGCTTTTTAAGGAAGGCAAAGCCTACCGTTGTTATTGCACACCGGAAGAACTGGACCAGAAACGCAGTGAGGCGCAGAAAAAAGGACTCAAACCTAAATATGATGGCACCTGTCGGGAGCGAACCGACACGCCGGAAGGGGCTCCCTCTGTGGTCCGGTTCAAGGCACCTCTCGAAGGTTCGGTGGTGGTCGAAGACCTTTTGCGCGGCAAGGTGGTGTTTGATGTTGCCGAACTGGACGATCTGATTCTGCAGAGGACCAATGGTTCTCCCACTTATAATTTTGTGGTGGTGGTCGATGATGCCGATATGGGTATCACTCATGTGGTGCGTGGGGACGATCATCTTTCCAACACTCCCCGACAATGTTTGTTGTATGACGCTTTGAACTTTCCCCGGCCTCGGTTCGCCCATATTTCCATGATCCTGGGGCAGGACAAGGCCAGGCTCAGCAAGCGCCATGGCGCGACTTCGGCCTTGGCCTATCGGGACATGGGCTATCTGCCTTCTGCCTTGATCAATTATCTGGCAAGGCTGGGTTGGTCGCATGGGGATCAGGAAATTTTTTCACGGGAAGAAATGATCGAGCATTTTTCCTTCGACTCGGTTCACACCTCAGCGGCGGTGTTCGATCCGGACAAGCTATCCTGGTTGAATGAACACTATATAAAGACCACCGCTCCCGAAGAACTGGCCAGGCACCTGGAACCGTTTCTCATCCGCTCCGGAATTCTGGAAGAAGGCCACGGCCTGGACTTTGCGGAAATCGCCAAAGTCATCCCATCCCTGAATCAGCGAGCCAAAACTCTGGTGGAGATGGCGGAAAAGTCGGCCTTCTATTTTAAAAAGCAAGTGGAGTTCGATGAGAAGGCTAAAACAAAGTTTCTGACCGCTGAGGCCAGGCCCTTGTTGGAAAAAGTCATTGGCGGACTTTCCCAGCTGGAAAACTTTTCCGCCGAAGAAATAGAGAATTTGTTCAAGAAAATTGTGGAAGAAGAGGGGACGAAACTCGGCAAGCTGGCGCAACCGGTTCGTGTGGCCCTCACTGGCACGACAGTGAGCCCCGGCATCTACGATGTAATCCTTCTGCTGGGCCGGGAACAAACCCTGGCGCGCTTGAAAAACGGACTCCAAGTCGCACCCAACTAACCTATCATTTCTCCGATGTCTTTGACTTGTACTTTGAGGCCTTTGGCTTTCACCGCATCTTCCAGCATGAGTACACAATAGGGGCAGGAAACTGCGATGGTATCGGGATTGGTGACCATCAACTCATCCAGTCTGTGATGACTCATGCGTGTTCCGGTATTTTCTTCCAGCAGAAAACGGGCGCCGCCTGCTCCGCAACAGGTTCCCTTTTCCCGGCTCTGTTCGACTTCGTGAATTTTTTCCGCTCCTGCTGAGAGCACATTGCGGGGTGCATCGTAGACTCCGTTATGCCGCCCCAGGTAACAGGAATCATGCACCACAACATTGTCGCCTGTTTTTTCTCCGACAGATAATTTTCCCTCTGCGATCAATGTTTCCAGCAATTCAGAATGGTGGATCACTTCCAGATGAGCTCCGAATTCGGGATACTCATTTTTCAGTGAGTTGAGGCAATGCGGGCAATGGGTGATGACTTTCTGCACACCTTTTTGCTGAAAAGTTTCGGCGTTTTTGCTGGCCAGCATGTCGAACAGGTATTCATTGCCTGCTCTGCGGGCCGGGTCGCCGGTACAACCTTCATCGTTCCCGAGAATGGAAAAACTGACCCCTGCCTGTTTCAGAGCCTTCACCACCGACTCGGAAATTTTTTTGCCGCGTGTATCGAACGACCCGTTGCACCCGACAAAATACAGGTATTCGCTAGGGTTGTTCTTGTCCCAGATGGGAACGTTCAGCCCTGTCGCCGCCCAGTCGGAGCGTGAGTGTTTGGGGAATCCCCATGGGTTGGACTGGGTTTCCAGTGATTTAAATGCGGATTCGAACTCTTTAGGATAGCGGTCTTCACTCAGTACCAGTCCACGCCGGAGGTCGATCACTTTGTCGACATATTCGATCATCACCGGGCAGGCCGCTTCGCAGGCTCCGCAGGTGGTACAGGCCCAGAGGGTTTCATCCTGAATGATGTCTCCGAGAAGGGACATATCGGAACCGGGCGGACCGTTAAGGTGGTCGCGCAGGTCAACGGTCAATTGTTGTGGTGAAAGTGGTTTGCCGGTTGCCAATGCCGGGCAGACCTGGTCGCACCGACCGCATTGGGTACAGGTATGCAGGTCGAGCATTTGCTTCCAGGTGAAATTTCCAACTTTTGTGACCCCAAAGGTTTCATTGTCTTCAAATTCGATTCGATGCAGACCATTTCCGTGATTCAATTTGGAAAAGAAAACATTCGGGATGGAAGTCACTATGTGAAAGTGTTTGCTTCGCGGAAGGAGCGTCAGGAAAAAAAGGATGGCGGACACATGCGCCCAGTAGGACAAGCTGTGAAGGTGCCCGGACAGATCCTTTCCCAACAGGCTGACAAGGGGAACGAAAAGGGCGGCAAGAGGCCCGGAATTTTCCATATCCGGGTGAAGAACCAGAAAGGCTGAATCGAATAAAACGTCACTAACCATGATGATGAGTATCAGACACAGAATTACCAGGCCCTCGACGGAGAGTGTGAGGCGGTCGGGTTTAATCACCAACCTGCGGTAAAGAGCATAAAGAACCGCCAACGTGACCATGAAGACTGCGCCATCCTTGACCCATAAATAAGGCAGGATAAGGGGAGCGGTGCCGGGAAAATGAGAATCAATTTGCGGGAACAAGCCGACAATAAAAAACTCGCCGACACGGATGAGGAGGATCAGGAATCCCCAGAATATCAAGGCATGCATCCAGCCCGACTTAGGTTCCTGCAAGAGCCTTTTTTGCCCAAAAGCGATGCAGAGAGTGGTGAAAACTCGTTTTAAGGGCTGGTCAATACGGTTTTCCTTCTCAGCTTTCAGCAGAAGGTTCAGTTTCGGCCATGCGCTCAGGATAAAGGCGGTCAATGCACTCAGAATAAGAAAAACCAGCACCCAAGGTTGCAGGTCAGGGGGAACCCATTCAAAAGCATGGTTAATATGTTGGTCCATAAGCGGTTATAACCCCTTGTCGGGGTGGGAAATTGTGCAAGGCCTTGGTTTGTGCCGAGACAACTCTTTGTTTGCCAGCAAGAGCTATCGCCAGTCCGCCCCACGCCCAGTGGCCGGGCAACGCCCGGAGGAAATTTAGCCTAGCTTTATTTTGCAGGCAAGCGTTCTCTCTGTTTTACGGGTTATGGCACGCTGGCCCCACGCCCAGTGGTGGTAGATTATTGTTTTTATTCGGGAATTGCTATTTTATTCGCAGTCCGGGTAATATATAATTATAATATAAAAGATCGTATCTTGTTCCAATCTGATTTTTGAGGTTATTGACCTTGCTAAAATTTATGAGGATTCGAGTTCAGCTATTGCCGATTCTGGTGTTTTTGGGGATCATGTTCCCGGTTTCTGCATTATCGGTTCCCGTTGAGGATAAGTTTGACAGGAATCAGGCCGGGAACCACCCGGGGGTATTTCCCAAGTGGGAAGGGACACCTCCGTTGAATCTGGACCTTTATCCTAATTTGACAGATGGAATCAACGAACCGCATCCTTTACCGGCCCATGTCAGGCGAGATATTTATGTCCAGTTGCTGAGAATTGCACCGGTAGACCAGGTGCAAAGCAAGGTGTTCAACTCGGACCGGTTTAGCCGTTTGCAAAGGATCGGAGTTTTAGGCTTTGAAAACAAGACCTTTGCACCTTTTGCAGACAAGTCTGCGGGGGACATTGTATCCAGACAGGCTTATCAGGAATTGAGAACTAACAAAAATTATTCTAATATTATCCCGCCGCAGTTGATGGAGGATGTGCGGTTTAAAATTGTTAAAACCCCCGGCTCTGTAGCGGGTCAAAATCCGCTTGGTTCTGAAACTGAGGAAACAATGCCGCTGGTTGCCGGCGATAGGGTTGACGCGGTGATGGTCGGAGCGGTCACAAAGTTTACCGATGAGTATATAGATCGGTACGGGAAAGTTCAGAAAAGCATAGCTAGCGGCTTGGAGTTCACCGCTTTTTTAGTGGACCCCCGAACCCGTGAAGTAATATGGGGCGCTCGTTTTGTCGGGCGGCAAAGGTCGGGCATTCAGCACTTCGATCAACATAAGGGTCGCTGGCTGAATAAGAAAGACTTTACCCGCTCTGCCATGAAATTTGTGTTAAAAGAATTTAGGAACCGGGATGGAACCGAAAACCCATAAAAAAACTTGAACTATGCCTTTTAATGGAACCGCGCATCCGGAGTCTGATCCGGGGATGGACAAAAAAAGAAAGCTTTGGCGGAACATTTTTTTATTCAACCTCTGTGTTTCGTTGCTTTTGGTAGGTATTTTCTGGTTACCTGCAAAGCTGGTGGAGTTAGACGGTTTTCTGAGTTCCCCCAGTGTTAACATTCCCGAAAAAGGCCAAATGGCCAAAAAGCCTGAAGAAAAGGCGGAACCTGCACCGAAGTCATTTGCCAATTTAATGACAACCCTAGTGACAACATTGAACGCTTCTTCAGAAAAAGACTATGTGTTTTTCGACTTTTCCAGCGGCAAACCGGTCCGCATTCTGGATACCTCATCCTTGGAATGGGATCTGGCTTTCAGAAGAGGCAAGGTGATATCTAACGGCGGCGCTTCAAGCCGGTTGGGAAAAGCGGGTCTCATCGACCTGGGTGAGATCGACTTTGATATGGTAGCGGAAGTGCCCATGGATAATTATATTCAGGATATAGCCGCGAAAACTGAAACGGAAAACCCGGTCTTAGTAAAATGGTACAATTATAATTACTTCACCCACAAGCTTACCGCCAAGGATAATATCTATGCAGTACGGACTGCGAACGGCAAATTTGCCAAGCTTCAGTTTTTGAGCTTTTATTGTGACAACAAAGAGGCGGGATGCGTGAAAATACGCTATGTATACCAGGATAACGGGTCCAACAGCTTTTTGAAAACAGGAGGTGCATTGGCGACAAAGCCGCCTGAAACAGCTTCCCTCCCACCGGAGTCCTCGACCTCGTTTTGATAGCAAGAAGAAAATTGTCGGGGTTCCCAAGACCGCTCTTCCCAAGTCCGGTTTTTTCTGATAAAAATAAGTTTCAGCGTTCTGTTTTAGGACAGAAGAAGAGATCTGTGACCGTAATTAGTTTTGATCAAAATTTTGATTTGGAGAAAAATGAATGCCGACTTTAAAAGGTTTGTTGTTTAACCAATATGCCACCGAAGGCCTTTCCGCACTGGTTGAGGAAATGCAATCTAAATATACTGCAAAAAAAGGGCGCAGATTTAACCACGATAATATTACCTACGAAGTCAGTCGGCCTGCCCTGAATGGCAACGACATTGAATTTGAGATCAGCTCAAAAATTCCGGAAGACGAAATCAAAAACCCCAAGGAGATGCAGTCCTATTTCCAGCAAATTAAAAAAGTCCTGGAGAAAGGGAAGAACAAGCCCGAGTCGATTGAAATGGAAAATATAGTATGGGACTCGAGAAAAGAAACTGAAAAAAAACGGGATTATGTAAAACTTCAATACCGGTGTCCCCTGGATGACTTGTTTGACAATAAGGTGGTGGCAAAACGGCATGAGCAAGTTATGAGTGGCCAGGCTGACCCACCCATAACAGATTCTCCCAGTGCTTTTACCAAGGCCGGTAGTGTGGTGCTGGTAGTTGTTCGTGAAACCATGCACCAGTTCGGCAAGGAAAGTCTGGTCAAATTAATGGATGCCAATAAGCAGATCAAAGCCTCCCTGAAAGGCTAAATCTTTATGGGGTCCATAAGGTATTTTTTGGGCAGGACATTGCAATTGATAGGCTTGGCCACCATCTCGGTGGTGGTTTTCATGTTCTTCACCCAGATGAGTATGGAGCCCCTACTGACCTGGTCGTTGATTGGTGTTTCCGAGTTTTATGGCGGAACCTGGTTGATGGGCAAAGAGGAAGGTTAATTGGCCTTTTCCTCACTGGTAGGGCAATGCCCCTTTTCCATAAGAAATAAAGTTTATCCATGAAAACCCTTCTTGAGCAACCTGGTTTTTTAGCCCCATCGGGAACGATAGGGGCTGATGTCAGCTATCTGCTGGCACTCGTTTTTACCATCCTATTTCTTGTGGCCTGGGCGATGGCCAAAAAAGGCCAGGGAACCCGGCACCATAAACTGATTCTGGTTTCCATGGTGTCGATGATCGTTTATTTCTGTGCTTACTATTACGCCCGGCAGTTGGGG
>JYMV01020621.1_pt1 | contig 22715 bp, 17 predicted proteins | sample 338911 | NCBI WGS metagenome assembly JYMV01 (sample SAMN03354496, study PRJNA234377) | hydrothermal vent metagenome | biome: Deep sea; feature: Hydrothermal plumes at the Eastern Lau Spreading Center, Western Pacific Ocean; material: Seawater | place: Tonga | collected 2009 | depth 2000 m m
CCCTTCTCGCTCCATAGTTTCTATGATTCGTGCCGCCCGATTATAGCCTATTCTCAAACGCCGTTGAATATAAGAAATGGAAGCCTGCCGATCTTTGGCAACAATGGCAAGGGCTTCGTCGTATTTTTCATCAAACTCCTCTTCCTCTTCTCTCTTGGACTCTTCCTGAACAACCGACTGGAAAATGTCTTCCTGATAATGGGGTTTCGCCTGTTTCTTGATAAAGTCCACAATGCGCTGTATCTCTGCATCACTGACCATGACCCCATGCAGGCGTTGAAGCTTCGTGGTTCCGGGAGGCAGAAACAACATGTCGCCTTTACCGAGAAGCTTATCGGCACCCATAGCATCCAGAATGGTGCGCGAATCCACTCTGGAAGTAACCTTATAAGACATACGTGTGGGGAAATTGGCCTTGATGATTCCCGTCAAGACATCCACCGAAGGACGTTGCGTGGCAACGATCAGATGAATGCCTGCGGCCCGTGCCATCTGCGCCAGCCGGGTCAACGAGTCTTCCACACCTTTGGATGCGACCATCATAAGGTCGGCCAACTCATCGATCAAGATAACAATGTAAGGGAGTTTAGCAGGCGGTTCCGGCAGAACCCCCTCGTCGTCCTCCTCTTCGGCCATTGCGGGTTTGACCCCTTTGTTGGCCTTTTGGCGTTTTTTCAGTTCCTGGTCATATTCTTTCTGTAGTTTCTCCGCCAATTCGTTGAAGCCGCTAATGTTGCGCACCCCACGCTCAGCCATCATTTTGTAACGCGACTCCATTTCGCTGACCGCCCACTGGAGCGCGGCGGCGGCTTTTTTAGGATTGGTGACCACCGGAGAAATAAGATGCGGAATTCCATCATAGACCGACAGCTCCAGCATCTTCGGGTCAACCATGATCATTTTGACTTCATCCGGCGTAGCATTCAAAAGAATGCTACAGATCATGGCGTTGAGTCCGACACTCTTGCCCGACCCGGTTGATCCCGCCATGAGCAAATGCGGAGTGGTCGCCAGATCCTGTACCGCCGGTTCCCCGGTAATATCTTTGCCAATCGCCAGAGTGAGTTTGGACTGCGACAACTGAAACTCATCGGACGTCATGACCTCTTTAAAATAAATGGTCTCGCGCCGTATATTAGGAATCTCGATGCCAACAACCGGCTTACCCGGTACAGGGGCCAGAATGCGAAGCCCGACACAACGCATGGCCAACGACAGGTCATCTGTCAGAGAGACAATGCGGCTGACCTTGACTCCCGGTGCCGGCTCATACTCAAACAAAGTGATGACCGGACCCGGCAAAACCTGAACCACCCGTCCCTCAATGCCAAAGTCCAATAATTTTTTTTCCAGAATGGCACTGCTGGCAATAATCTCGTCCCTGGCTTTATCCGTTTGTATTCCCTCGTCTGGCGGGGGATCCTCTAATAACGAAAGCGGGGGAACCTGGTATTTGCCGGGTGTACTCATGAAAGCAAAATGGTCCTGCACCACAAACTCGGTCTTCTCTTCCTTTTTCTTGTTCCCCGTTTTCTCCACGGGAATCGGTTCAGGCCGACTGCGGGTAACAATCACCGGCGCAACCACCGGTGCTTTCTGCGCTGCTGCTCGCGCTGTTTGGGCTGTCTTTATCAAAGCCCGGACAACCGACAGGCTTTTTAAAACCATATTTTTTGTTCCAACTCCGCCCAACACCAAACCTGCGGCCAACACCTTGAAAATGGTTACGGTTCTCTCGACCAACACATTGACCGGAATGCGTGTCATCACCAAAAAGGCCACGAACAATAAAGTAATTAGGGTCAACACCGCTCCTGAAGGATTCAACCAGGCCACCAGAAACCCGCCAAGGCCATGGCCTACCAAACCGCCAACCGGGACCGCTTCGCCAAAAAAAGGATCGACCTTGAATTGTATGGTCAGCAGGGAACACAGTCCGATCAAAAACAAAATTCCCGAGCCTAGAATCAACAACCAGTTGCGAAAATCTTTTCCCCGAATTAAAGCCCAGCCTAAAAATGCGGTGATCACCGGGAAGAAAAACGCACCACTGCCAAAGACGCGGGCCAGTCCATCGGCAAAATAAGCTCCGATCATGCCAACGGAATTTGTCACGGCCATCCCTGTAACACTTTTATTAAAGGATGGATCATCAGGTGAAAAAGTCATTAACGCCATAAAGCCAAACACAGTGAAGGCAAGCGCAACCACTCCAAAAAAATCTCTGATCAATATAGGTACTGTTTTTTCTTCACTCATGGGTCACAATTCTCGGGTTGGTTTGAGTTATCAATCGATGCGTGGTGTTCTGGAAAACGTTATCACGTTGCCAGTTTTCATCATCTTTATCGGGGCAGTCGAGGTTGTAGTGCAAACCCCGGCTTTCTTTTCGCGTCAAGGCTCCCTGAATGATCAACTGCGCCGTGATGGCGATGTTTCTCAGCTCCAGAGTGTCCTTGGTAATTTTAAAGTTCCAGTAATATTCCTGAATCTCTTCCAGTAGCAATTGAATGCGGCGCTCGGCCCGCTGAAGACGCTTGTTGGAGCGGACAATGCCGACATAGTTCCACATCAACCGGCGGATTTCGTCCCAGTTATGCGATACCACCACAGATTCGTCACTGTCGACCGCACTGCCAGGATCCCATTCCGGAATTCGCTCCAACTGGTTTTTTGAATATGTTGGTTCTTTTAATAAGTTCACCGCCTTCTCCACCGCACGGTGCGAGAGCACCAGCCCTTCAAGCAAAGAGTTGGAAGCCAGCCGGTTTGCACCATGCAGGCCAGAGAAACACACCTCTCCGCTGGCAAAAAGCCTTTTGATATTAGTCTGACCGTTGGCGTCCACCACCAGTCCGCCGCACATATAATGCGCCGCCGGGACCACCGGTAAAGGCTCGCGCGACATATCGAAACCATATTCCAGACAGGTTTTATAAATATTGGGGAAACGTTCGCGAATGCGATAACCCTCAAGATGCGTGGTGTCCAGCAAAACGTAGTCGTCGCCGCTCTTTTTCATTTCGTAGTCAATGGCCCGTGCCACCACATCACGCGGAGCCAGGCATCCCAGGGGGTGGCAGTTCTCCATGAATGTGTCGCCATTTTGCAGGCGCAGGATTCCCCCTTCGCCCCTGACGGTTTCCGAAATGAGAAACGATTTCGCTTTTGGGTGAAAAAGACAGGTCGGATGGAACTGGAAAAACTCCATATTGGCGATTTTGGCTCCGGCCCGGTAAGCCACCGCAATGCCATCGCCGGTCGCCGTATCCGGATTGGATGTGTAGAGATAAACCTTGCCCGCGCCACCGGTCGCCATAAGAGTGACCCGCCCGACCATCGTCTCCACCTTTTGTGTGCGGTGGTTCAATACATAGAGTCCCAACGCCTCGTCATCGGAACCTCCCGGCTCAATTTTTTCTTCAAACCGGGCTCGGGTGATGAGGTCGATAGCCATGTGGTGCTCAAAAATCTCGATATTGTCCTGGGCATGAACCGCCTCAATGAGGGTGCGTTCAATCTCCCAACCGGTGAGGTCGTTCGCGTGCAGAATGCGGCGTTTGGAGTGCCCTCCTTCTTTTCCCAAATCGAATTCGGCACCGCGACCGCGGTCAAAATTGGCTCCAAGATCGATCAACTCACGAACCCGTGCAGGACCTTCGCGGCAGGCGATGCGCACAAAGTCTTCGTGGCAGAGTCCGCGACCCGTTTCCATCGTGTCCTTAACATGCAGTTCGAACGAATCGTCCTCCGCCATCACCGAGGCGATCCCGCCCTGGGCATATTTGGTGGCCGATTCCTCCAGCGCGTCCTTGGTGATGATGCCGACCGACCCGAACTTGCAAACCTTGAGCGCAAACGTCAACCCAGCCACACCAGAACCAATAACAATGAAATCTTTCTCAATAGCCATACCTGGATTATATCGAATTATTCCTTTAAAATCAACCGGCTACCGGTCATGCGACCGGAGGCAGATAGCAATGGCTTAATCTTGGAAACAATGGTTATCTCGGCTTAATTGGGCTCTTGCTCATTAGACCCACGCCTAGTGGTAGGCATCTCTACAGGGAATTTCGTGTTGGGTTCTATATCGAAATTACTTGTATTTCTGATAATAACGTCTCAGGTTGTTTTCCGCCTCGATGGTTTTTTCAAACTGGGCTCCCATTTGGCTGGACAGCAAGCGCACAGCGGTTTCCGTGTGAAAAATAGCCCTCGCCCCATTTTCAACCTGGTGGTAAAGCTCTCCCAGTTTAAAATGAACTAAAGAGCCTTCGGGCTGGAATCGAAGCGCATGGTTGTATTCGGCGATGGCTTTTTCAGGCTGTCCTGATTTCTGATAAGCAGAAGCCAGATTGGTCCGGGCACGAAAAAAATTAGGATTGATTCTCAGGGCTTCCGAGAAATGTACTATTCCTTCCCGGGTACGTTCACGGTCGACCAGGGCAACCCCCAGGTTATTGTGCGCGACCCTGTTATTGACGGTGGCCTTTACCGCATGGTCAAAAAGTGTGACGCTGTTTTTCCAGTGTTGAACCTGAAACCACGAACCTATGCCCAGGAGAAATATGACCAGGCCGACAGCGGCGATAAGTCCGGACTTCCCGGAATCAAAAACAACACACAGATCCCTCACTCCCCACACAAAAATAATAAATAATCCGATGAGGGGTACATAGGTATATCTGTCCGCCATCGAAAATTCACTGGCGGTAATAAACCCGACAGCGGGGAACAACATAATGAGGTACCACCCCCACCCTAATATCAGATAGGGCCGTGTCCGCGCCGCTTTCACCGCTAAAACCGTTAGGACAACAATCAACAAGCCCGCCCCCATTCCCGCCCAGAGAGAAACGGTCTCCGGACCGGGAGGGTAAATGACGGATAAATTATCGGGCCAAAGGGTTTTCCAAATGTATGCGATATAATGGGTCAATCCGCTCAGGATGCGGGAACCGAAAGGAACCTGCGACACGGGTATCATGACTCCCGTATAAACGTAACCCCAATAACTGATAGAGGCCAGGGCCATAGAAAGACCGAAAAACGGAAGTTTTTCGAGAGCCAGTTTCCAAAATGTTTCAATCTTCCGTCTCCCCTGCAGGCCCGGCTGGCCATACCGGTTTGCGGGCCAGTAATCTATCAAGAGAAGGACGAGCGGTAAAGTCACCAGGGTCATCTTTGAAAGGAGCGACAAGGCAAAGGCCAGGATGGCCGCAAAGTACCACCTCCGCTTTCCGCACTCCACGTAACGGACAAAAGCGCCGATCGTCAAAAAAACAAAGAAGGCGCATAATAGTCCCTTGCGTTCCGCGACCCAGGCAACAGACTCGACATGCAGGGGATGCACGGCAAACAGAACCGCGACACAGATACTCGGCCAAACTTCGCGGGTCAATCTTTTCAAAATCAAAAACACCAACATCGTGTTGGCACTGTGAAGCAGAAAATTGGTTAAATGAAACCCGGCCGGATTGAGCCCGAAAACTTCCCTGTCCAACATCAAGGATATCCACGCAAGGCTCTGGAAAAAGTTCTCCTCGACCTTTACAAAGGCCCAAATAATCCCTTCAAAGGTTATCCCGTTACGAACGTACAGGTTACTGACATAAAGATAATCATCGTAGTTAACAAAATCATGGAAGATAGTCTGCCAAAACAACGCAAAGTTTACCAACACCAGCAACAGGCAGGTTATGAGAGTGGAGGGTTGACGATAACTTGAAACCATAGGCGGAAAAAGCAGAAATTATTTAATTAAAGCCTTTCAAGGTAGGAGTCGTTATCCCCTTACTAAGCAGAAAGGGCCAAGGAATATTATCACCACCCCACGCCTAATTGGAAGGAAGTTGCAGGCCCGGGCGAAGGGAGATAATCCCTTCTTTGTATTGCTCACCGAACTCCGGGAACAGATTGGGGTGGGTACAGTAGGCCAGAATTTCCAGCGAGTCGAGAATGCGCGGGCCGGGACGGTTGAAATAGGAGTTCCCATCTACAAGATAAACTCTCGGCGAATTGCTCCATGCGGGAATTTGCTTTTTCAGCAGATCCAGTTCCTTCAGGGTCTGATCCAATTTATAACCACAGGGTTTGACCACCACCACATCTGGGTCTATCTTGGCCAGGTCTTCCCGGCTGACAATCGGCGCGGGTTGCCCGCTCTCGGCGATGCACACTTTCCCCCCGACAATGTCGATCATTTCGGGAAGCCACATGCCACCGATATAAATGGGATCGATCCATTCTATCGTTATAATATTTGGCTTGGTCTTTCCCGCTACGGCGAGGCGGTCGCGCACGGCCTGGACCCGCTCATCGACTTCTTGCTGAAACTTGTGTCCGCTTTGTTTCACGCCCAGCGTCTCGGCGGTTTGCCGAACATCGTTCCAGATATCTCCCAGCCTTTTGGGCCTGAGAGAAATGATTTTGCAATCCAGAAGTTCCCGGCAGGCTTCTTCCACCTGCGAGAAGGAAACGGCGCAAACATCACACAAGTCCTGAGTCACGATGAAGTCGGGTTTTAAGGTTTTTAACAATTCCACATCTAGATCGTAGACCGACACGGCGTTCTTCATCACTTCGAGAACCGAATTGTGAATGCCCGCACTATCGAGTTTAGAGTTGGCACGGGTGGAGGTGAGCCGAGGCAGGGACTGAACCGTCTTGGGATAATCGCATTCATGCGACACGCCAACCAGGTTTTTCTCTAACCCGAGTTTCACCAGAATTTCTGTCGCCGAAGGTAGCAGGCTAACCAGTCTCATGATTTCTTCTCACAGATAGGACGAATAAACATATTAACAGGATAAAGGTAATACCGCTGATTGTGAAACCCGTTCTTAACCCTACGGGCTCATAAGAAAATTCTATTTGGTGGCTCCCCGGCCCTAACTTTACGCCTCGGTAAAAATAATTGGCGCGGTAAATTCGTTCCGGCTGGCCATCGACCTCGACCTTCCAACCGGGGAACCAGGTATCGAGCAGGACTAAAAAACCTTCCTCGTTCTGCCTGGTTTTCACTGTGACCCGGTTGGGACCATATTCGATTCGCTCGACTTGACCGGAAAAGTTTTTTTCCTTTTTCACCACGACCTTTTCTGCCAACAGCACTTGCCGAAGCGGGTCGAACGCAGAAGCATAATAAGTATCGAGCTGTTCCGCTGAGGGCACCACCCGCGACTCGCCAACTAGGAAGGCGCGCGGAAGGGCATCTTCAAACACATTCACCTTTTTGACTCCTCTGGGGTATTGGGGGGAAGGCAACTGCTCGTAGTCTTCTGTAACCCAATACTTCACATTACTGCGTTTTAGAATCCTTTTCTTTTTCGGGATGTCCGCCAAGACAAATGATTGGTACCAGAGTTGACTCTTCTTTGTCTTCATGGTGGCATACCCATCCACATAACCCAGGCCATAAACCGCCCCAATGTTGGGGTAGACCTGATCTCGTGTAGCCAGTTGGACGCTCAGCAAATTATAAGGGGGTCGGGATGTCTTACCTGCGGCCGGATTAGAAGAAACCTTTTTCCGCGCCGGTTTTTCAAGCAACATTCCGCTATAAACGCGAAACGAGTCAGCCGTTCCCCCCAGGCGTTTGGCCAAAGGAGGTGGGTCGGTATAAAACTCCCGATCGATCAGAGGAATCAGCATGGAATTTTTGCCCATCAAGTCCATCACCATTAAAAGCAGGAGAAGGCTGAAGAACCCCAACCGATTTATTTTTTTTAAATGCAGGGCAAAAATACCGAATGCCAGTAGCAGTAAAATCATCAGACTTTCCAGTCCAGCCCGGTCGACATGGGTCCCAAACATTCCCGCGACCACCATCGCAGTAGCCAGCAGAGCAAGCAGGAGTTTTTTCATTGCCGTTTTTTCATGAGTAACAACGGTGACAAACCGGTCGAGACCCCAGGCAGACAGAAACACCAGAGCATAAGCACAAAAGAAAAAGAATTTTTGCGGGAAGCGGAACAGATTAAACACGGGCACCCATTCATGAAACAGCGAGTAAAGCGGGTTGAACTTGCCCAAGGCAAAAAACACCCCTACGCCGAAAACCGTCAGCCAGAAGCGGATGGGTTTTTGCTCCCGGCCTACCAGCAGACAACCGGACAAAACAAACAGTGGCACAATGCCCATATAAAATCCGTGCACAAAATAACTCATGTTTCCTCCATCCTGTTCGAGAAAATGTGAAAAATTCTCAGGTAGGAACAGTTCGAGCAATGCGCCAGGTTCCAGCGACCAGATGGTGCTTGCGGCAAGGGAGAGTCCGCCACTGCGACCTGTTTCTTGCAGCAAATGGTAGGTGGGTATCCATTGCAGAGCCGAAAGAGCCAGCGCGGCCACACCAAGTGCCAGCACCCCCAGGGTTTTTTGTCTGAAACCGCGTTCTTCATTTTTCGCCAGATAAAGCGAATGGGCATAAATCAGCAGGACAGAAAAGATTGCGTTTTCCGGCCCACCGCCTAGAACCTGAAAAGCCAGAAAAACCACAGCGCTGCAGAAATATTTCAGCCCACCGTTAAACATGAACTTTTGCCACATCAAAAAAATTAACGGCAACCAAACGGCCGACTGGAACTGGTTGTAGACCGAGGCCAGCGATAAAAAATATCCTCCCAGCAGGGCAGTCAATGACGCACAGAGAGATGCCGGAATCGATCTGTCCCAATACCGGCAAAGGACATAGACCGAAACCGTCAGCACCAGGTGGTGAAACAGGAAGTAGGCATGGAAGGCAAATAAAAAATCTTCCAGTAAAAATAAAACCGAAGGGGGATAGAACGCCCCGGGATGCATCAGAGACATATAAGGCATGCCCTGAAACAAATAGGGATACCAGTAAGGCCATTCCCCCACCGCCCATATTCGGGCGAGGTAGAATTTCATGGGATAGGCAAAATGGTGGATGTCGCGAAAAAAGAAAGTGCTTCCTTCAAACAGAACCGGGAAGAAGAACAGAGTGAAAACAAACAGAAGAAAACAGGCCGCTAGTAGGGATAGCCCATATCGGGACAGGAAGTCACTCTTCATTTTGCATTCCTGAAATGAAAAAACACCGGCCCGGCTAAAAGGAAAACAAGTGTCAGAAAACTGATTCTCATACCCATCTGAAAACCTTCCGGTGTATAAGAGAATTCCACCACATGGCGGCCAGCCCCCAGCTTGACGCCTCGATAAAAATAATTGGCGCGGTAAATTTTTTCTTGCTGGCCATCGACCGCGACCTTCCAACCGGGGAAATAAGTATCGAGCAGGACCAGCATTCCCTCAGCGTTCTGGTTTGTCTCAACGCGCACCCGGTTGGGACCATATTCGATTTGCTCGACCCGGCCCGAGAAATCTTCATTCTGCAACCAGGTTATCTTTTCATTCAGCAGGACTTCTTTTAGAGGGTTGAACGCCGCATCGTAATACGTATTCAAAAGGTGGGGTGCCCGCCCATTCCGCCCAATATTCACCAGGAATGCCCGGGGAAGTGCCGAGGAAAAAGTTTCCACATCCCCGGTTCCACCCGAAAAACCGGACCGGTAATTATCTTTGACCCAGTAACGGACATTGCTCCGTTGTAATATACGAATTCGTTTTTCAGGTGGGGACCTGATAAAAATTTCCGTCCACAGCCATCCAGCTTTCAACTCCAGCCCGGTGAGCCCATCCGCGTAGCTCAATCCATAAATCATTCCCAGGTTGGGACGAAGCAGGTTTTTCAATGCAAGATGCGAAGCCATGAGGGATTTTCTTGCTGGGAACTGGTTGGCGGTGGGCAGGTATCCGTCATCAAGAAGTCTTCCCCCATAAACCCGGTAAAGGTTGTTCTCCAGTTTGGTGAGAACCTCCGGACTTTTTTCGTAGAAAGACCGATCAACCATAGGCAATAACGAAACATTCCTGACCCACAAATCCAGAATCAGAAGGGATACTGCAAGAATCCTGAATGCGACCACACCCCGCGTTGCGGTGGAAGCAAAAGTAAAAAGCACCGTGAGGATAAGCAGAGTGAGCAATCCCGTTACCCATTCCCTATCCGGTTCCGCCACCGCGACCCACACCAGCAAAACCAGTAAGACAAACACAGCAAGAAAAGAGGCGCCAATGTGGATTCTTTTTTCAGCCTGCCGAGAGCCCAAAGCATCCAATCCCATTCCCACCAGGAACACCAGGGAGAAAGCGGAAAGGAAAAAGAATTTTTCCGGGAAGCGGAAAAATTTTAGCACCGGAACCCAATCGTAAATCCAGGAATAAAGCGGATTGAACCGCGCCATGGCGAAAAAAATTCCCACAAAAAACAACACTCCCCAGAACCAGAAGGCCCGGCTTTTTATTCCTGAAAATAAACCGGCAAGCAGGAGCCCCAACGGAACCAAACCCATAAAACAGCTTTGCAGAAAGAACTGTTTGTGGGCCGTTCCGTGGGCCGTTCCCATGAAACCAAAATGGTTTTCAGGCAAGACCATCGCCGACAACGCCGAAGGCGATAAAGACATCTGGGAGTATCTCTCGAAACTCATTCCGGCGGAGCGAACCGACTCCTTCATCAAGGCCTCGGTGGGGACAAGCTGGATTGCGGAAAGGCCGAGACTCAAAAGCACAACCCCGGCAAACATTGCTGTGCGCGAAGCTGTGCGCAAAAAAACGGTACGTGAAAAAAAAGAAGCGCCTGTGGAGTTTCCAGGGACCACAAGCACCGCATAGCCCCACAAAATTCCTCCAATAAAAACACAGGTTTCCAGACTGCCTGCCAGAAACATAATAGTGAGAAACAAAACAGTAGCCAGAAAATCGGCAAGCCTTTTTCCCAACAGGAAACGGTTAAAACTCAGTAGAACCAGCGGAAACCAGACAGCGGTCAGGAAATGATTGTAAGTGGATGCCAGGGAAAGAAAATAACCACCCAAAAGAGCCGCCACTGCCGAACCCAATGAAGCTTCGGGCGAGAGGTCCCAGAACCGGGCCAGCCTGTAGACCGATAAAGTCAGGACAAGATGGTGAAACAGATAATAAGAATTGAAGGCCGTGCCAAAATCTTCCAACAGAAATATCAGATTCGGCGGATAAAAAACCCCAGGATGATACAAAGAGAAGAAAGGCATCCCTGCTGAAATTTGCGGGTTCCAGAATGGCACTGCCCCCTCTTGCCAGCTTTTCCAAATGAAATGCTTGAAGGGATAACCGAAGTGCAACATATCCCTGAAGAAAAAGGTTTTACCTTCAAACAGAACCGGGAAGAACAAGGCCAAAAAAAGAGCGGCCAAAACAAAAACAGCGATTAAATCTGCACTCAACCGGCGAACCCAACCAGGCAGAGGGAAGGAAAAGTATGGCGGAGAATTCATGCTCCTTCAGCCCTTGAGATGCTTGTTATTTTCCATATCAAACCACATGGCAAAAAGCAGAAACTGCAAACCGGATATCACCAGAAAAACCGAGAACAACGCGCTGGTAGCAGAAACCGGTCCGGAAAAAATTCGGTGCAGGAACAAATAAAACCCCGTGAGCGCACCGGCGGGAAACGCAATCAGGCCCAAGGTGTAGAAAAAGACCAGTGGGTGAAAGTCGCGGATCACATATTTTCCAACAAGCCGCCTGAAAAAACAGGTGACCAGTAGTCTTGAGATGGTGATGACCACCCGTGTTACACGTATCTCGGAAATCTCTCCAATATTATATACGGGGCGCACAGGGACATCGCGCACCGAACAATCAACAATGTTCAATTTAACCAGCAGGTCGTTGGGCATGCCATATCGAGGATAGACATTTTTGAGATCCACCAATGCCAGTGCCCTTTTTGATATCGCTGTGTACCCACACTGGGTATCCGCCACATGCCAGTAGCCGCTGGCGATCTTGGTCAGCAAAGACAAAACACTGTTGCCTATATACCGGTGACGGGGAATGATATCCCAGGCGTCGCCATGAAACAGGCGATTGCCCTTGGCATAATCTACCCCTTCCAGGGCCACAGGCCGGATGAGGTTTTCAAGATCTGCAGGGTCCATCTGAGCGTCTCCGGCCATGACCACCGCAATATCGACGTCATTCTCCAGGCTCGCCTTGTAGCCGGTGCATATCGCCGCCCCTACGCCCCGGTTTTCTTCGTGGCGGATCAAAACGATTCGGGAATCGGTTTCCATCCTTTCCCGCACCTTATCGGATGTGGCATCCTGGCTGAAATCATCGATGACAAAAATCTGATCGACCCAGTGAGGCAGGTCCTGAAGGACCTTCTGGATCAACTTTTGCTCATTGTGAGCCGGAACCACAACGGAAATCACCTTGTCTTTATACATTTTAAGAGTCTCTCTTTATTCGATAATTTTCTCTACGCTTCTAATCCGTTTGAGATCTGTTAACGTTTTTATTTTTTTTCTGGCAACTCTCAAAGTCGAAATAGTTTTTTCTTTGTTTCCGGAACCCAGCCAGGCAAGGCTCTTTTCCAGATACGGACGGAACGCCTCAGGATCGGCTTTCAGGGCACGATTGAAAGACCTTATCGCACCTTCATAGTTCTCTTCGCTTTGGAACACCAACCCTTCCGCCAAATGGGTTGCGAAAAAATCGGGAAATTTATTTTTCATGGTTTCCCATTTCTTTCGCGCGTCTTCCAGTTTGCCGTCCAGGATCAAATTATCCACCATCTTTAAATGCCATGCGACTCCTCTCTGCCCGAGGAATTCATGCATCACCATCAGGGCTTCCCTTTCCTCCTTATAATAGCCTGCCGAATGAAAATATGCGGCAAAAGAAGGAATGTAATAAGAAACCTTGTTGATCCACGCCGATTCATTCTGAATTCCGGGCAGACCCAGTTCCTCTTCCAGCCATTGCTTGAACTCGCCAAACCCTTCACCGGGACTCAGGAGATTGCTCCTATCATCTCGGTAACGCAATAACAGGTTGTGATGCGGGACAAGCTTTTCTGCCAAAGGAAATTCCTGCAAAAAAGAAATGTTTTGTTCGATCAGCAGAGGACGCAGACGGGAATTTTGATCGAAAAAATCAGTCGCATATAAATAAGCCTCCGCTCTGGAACTAAACCGGTAATTTTCCGGTGCCGGGAGTTTGAGATCCGGGTACTTTTTTGATGTCATCAAAGAAGGTGGATGGGTATCCAGGAAATCCCAGGCTTTCACAAAAGTGACATCGTCTCTCAGCCTCATCACATCCTGATGGTAGGCCGAATTGAACCAGGAAATACCCGCCACAAAAATACTGTTATCATCCAGAGAAAGAATCATACGTTGCAATAATGACTCCGCAAAATAATTGCCGGAACGGTCTACTTTGCTGTAGTTGGATGAAATCAGCCACGCCACACAGCCCACCAGAATCAGGGGAACCATTGTTTGTAGATTGGTCGGAAACCAGTTTTTACTTTCCGGGCTATTTTGTGAACCAGGCGAATTATTGTTTGTCCATTTTGCCTGTAAAAGCCAACATAGAAAAACCGAGGTCCACAAACAGGCCACGATATGCGAAGGGAAATAACTCTCCTTTCGCCAGCCCGCGAAAAAGGAGGCATTCACCGCAACAATCAGTAGAAAGAAAAAAAACAATGGACGATTGGCTTTAAAACAAAGCAGGGCACCAACAAGGAATCCGACAACGGCTACAGGCGTCAGTTGCTTATTCAGATCATGGGCCAGCATCTTTAAAACATGCAGGGCATTTGTTCCCAGTGAACTCAGGTCAGGCCATATCGTGTTTGTTTTCTCAAGATTGCCCGCAGGCAACTGGTCGAAATGGGTTTCGGCATGTTGCCGGTCCGTGACCTGGTACAAAAATCCCTGAAAAGTTTCCGGGTTTCCCCAATCGATGGTGGGTTCTGCAAACGAACGGATCGGCAAATACAGATAGACCGAAAATCCTATCAAAAAAATCAAGCTGGAAACGAGAAGATTTTTAAAGCGTGCCATACGCTCCCAGGCGAAAAACAGCAACACGATGGCAGGTAAATAGAAAACGACCGTCGCATGGTTTCCCGCACTCAGTCCATAAAGAAAAGCGGACGCATAGAGAAACCGCACATCTTCTTTCATCTTCCACTGCAGGAGCAAATAAATAATCAGGCAAGTGAAAAAAGAATGCAGGGTATAAACTTCCGCAACCAGGGCGTGATACCAGAACGGTTGACTGAAGGCCAGCAGTAAAGCCGGAAACAACCCGGCAATGGTTCGAGATTTTCCCGGTCCAAACAATATCTCTAGAAAAAGGTTTGTCGAAAGGTAAAGAAATACCAGAGTCAGGCAGGCAAAAACCAGCGAAAACAAATTGACCTTGAAAGCGATAGAACCAAGAGGAAGAAACGTGAAGGCCTTTACCAGCAAGTTATAGGTAGGAAAACCCGCCGGATGGCTGATGCCCAAAGAAAAAGCAGTATTGATGAATTCCGGTGAATCCCGATAATCAAGGGAAGGTGCAAGAGTGCTGAGGTAAAACCCGGCGGGGAAAAGGATTAAAAAAAAATTGTCCGGGTCTTTGAGTAGGATTCTGTCATCAGGGGATTAGCGAAACAATTAAAAGAAAAATCCCCACCCCCCGCCAAAAGCGGGGGGTGGGGAATTCCCGTTAACAAAAAAACGATTAACTGATATTACCAACAGAATCCATGGTGAATGACGTGGACGTCGAATCCGAGCTATGGATTCCTGATGCGGAAAAATTTGTTTCCGTTCCGTTGCTAAAAGTAATGGTAACGTCAGCCGATTTTACCCAACCATAGGAAGTCTGAGTGGCAATGGCCGTCGTACAAGAATCTGATCCCGTATTATCCGACCAGTAGGCTTTGCAGGCCAAGAAAATGTTATGCAGATTGCCTTTTGCGTCAGATTGGTAAGCTCTGTTTTTATAAGCGCTGAATTGGGGAATCGCGATGGCCGCCAAAATACCGATAATAGCGATAACAATCAATAATTCAATAAGGGTAAAACCCTTTTCTCCTTGAACCCGTCTGAATTTGGATAACATTTTCTTCTCCTCAATATGGTTAACAAAACAAACTTGGAATAAACGATATCAATAATTATCTACTTATTCAGCAAAACTCATGCCTTTGAATGACATTTGGGATTATTTATTATAACCCCTTTTTTATTAATATGTTAGAAATTTCTCTTCGTTTGTAAAAAATTTTAACATCTAAAATTTCCAAAAAACGACAAAAATTGTCAGTTTCATTTTCAAAAATTGTCAGAACTGGAGGTTTTAAAGGAATGGACTCCCTAAACCTGGATATTGCATGAGCAGTTGTCCTTGCAGGTCTATTTTTGCTAATGTTAAACTTTTGACCCTTACAGGGTACGAAAGAGAAATATCACATGTTCATGCAATATCCGGGTTAAGACTCATTCTCCCTTGCGGCGGAGTCGTTCATAGTATGAATAGCGAATTAAAACGAGTGGGTTTGCTGGGAGGGACGTTTGACCCCATCCATAACGGGCATCTGGGCCTTGCTGGTGAAACAATGCAACTATTTAATTTGCAAAAAGTTTTGTTTATCCCTGTCAGCCGGTCTCCGCATAAGCTCCATTACCGGCCCACCTCTTCGGAGCACCGGGTCGCCATGCTTGAGTTGGCCCTTGCACGGGAAACCGCGTTTTCCACAGAATTGCTAGAGGTTGAAAAGAGTGGCGTTTCCTATACGATTGAAACATTATCCCGGTTAAAGGAAAGGCATCCTGAGTGGGAGCTTTTTCTGATTCTAGGAGCCGATGCCTTCATGGTGATGGATACCTGGAAAAGCTACGCTGATATATTCAAACTTTGCCACGTGCTGGTTGGCACACGGCCCGACACAAAGTTAGAGCTCCCTGCTAAACTGCGTCAAACGCTTGGGCTTAAAAAAACTCCGTTTGAAAAAAACAACGACCCACTGCTGATAACTTTGAATCCTGCTAACGGAAAAACCCTACGGTTATATCAAATTCCACCGCAAGCTATTTCTTCCAGCGAAATCCGGCATAGGGTGCAAGCCAAAAAAGAAATTAAAAATTTGTTGCCCCCTGCGGTTGATCATTATATTATTAAGAATCGATTATACCGGACTGAGTCCCTTTAATATGGTTTGAATGAAAGAACACTTGAACGCTCTTCAGCAGCTAGCCGTTGATTCTGCCGAGGATAAAAAGGCTTTTGACATCCTCATTCTGGACCTGCGAAACCGCTCGGACCTTACAGATTTTTTCATGATTTGCAGTGGAAACTCCAAGGTTCACGTTCAGGCTATTGTTGATGGCATCCTTGACAAGTGTTACCAAAACCGCAATAAACCCCTGGCTGTAGAAGGTTATTCGGGAGGAATCTGGGTGGTAGTGGATTTAGGAGATTTAATTGTACATGTTTTTCATAAAGAAGCCCGCCTTCACTATGACCTCGAACGTCTATGGGGTGATGTTCCTGTTATCAAGGCAGTAGGCCAATAAAGCTTTCCCCTTCATTTTAAACCATACCCATTAAACCGTACCCATGAATAAAAAAAAATTAAATCTATTTCGTTCTCAGTTGGAATCCATCCGGTCCGAGTTGCTGGGGGACGTAGAAAAATCAAACCAAAATATAAAAGAAAGTGAAACCGGACAAATGGCCGATATCAGCGACCATGCCGCACGCACCTACAATCGGCAACTGGAAGGGGAACTTGGCGAACAGGAATGGCAAAAACTCAAACAGGTTGATGTGGCGATCGAAAAAATTTCCGAAGGGGACTATGGAGTTTGCACCCAATGCGAAGACTCCATTCCCGAAGCCCGCCTGAAAGTGGTCCCCTACACAGAATTCTGCACCCAATGCCTGAGCGAAATAGAAAAAAATCCCAAGGCCGCCAGCCTCGATAACCAAAACCCGCTGGAGGAGGATTAGGCGTGTCCTTAAAACAAATCATCGTCTTTCTGGTTTTCGCATTACTCTCCATTTACACGGCGTTCCTGAACCCGCATGACTCAGTAGTTCATATCACGCAAAACCAATCGCTGAAGTTACCAACCGTTCTCCTGTTACTAGGCTCGATCCTTATCGGTGTGATCGTTACGGTTTTTCTGTTTTGGACTTTTAATTTTAAAAAAGCACTGGCCCGCTGGAAAGTTGGTTTTAAGAATAACCGGATCGAAAAAAGGAGCCGCAAAGTTGAAGCCCTGTTTAAAAAAGGGGAAAACCTTTTCATCTGCGGAAAAATGGATAAAGCACAGACCCTTATTGAAAAAGTTCTCGATATGTCTCCAGAACATGTCGGCGCACTCAACCTGATGGGTCGAACCTTGGATGCTAGTGACAAATACGACCAGGCAGAAATTTTTCATAAAAAAGCTCTCGCACTCGAGCCGCAAAACATTCACGCTCTCTATGACCTGGCGCATACATATTCAAAAACCGGCCAGCAAAACGAAGAAATTGCTCTCCTGCAGAAAATACAAAGGATGAATCCGGGAACCGCTGGCCCCTTACTGCGTCTTCGCGAAATTTATGTAAAACAGAAAGACTGGAAAAAAGTATGCCCCCTGCAGAAAAAAGTTTTGCCTCTGTTGCGTGATAAGAACGAGGAATGGAAAAAGGAACAAGCCAATCTGGGACAATTCTTTTTTGAACTCGGCAAACAATATTTGCAAGAGGGTAACCGGGACTCCGCGATTTCCACGTTCAAGCAGGCTCTCCGGGCCTCTGAACAATGCCTACCTGCCTACTTGTCCTTGGGCGACGCCTATCTAGAGTCCGGCAAACAAAAGCAGGCGTTAAAAACCTGGAAAACCGGGTTTCAAAAAACCGGCCATAAAGCCTGCCTGGTGCGTTCGCAAATCGCCCTCAGGGAATCCGATGATTTTCAGGAACTTTTGCACACTTATGAAGAATCCCTGGAAACATCGGAAGGACGGTCCCTGCTTGTGCTTTTATTGTCTACGTTTTATCTGGAACATGGGCTGGAAGATAAGGCCCGGCAACTTCTGCAAAACAACTCACCGGAACATCCATTGCTCCACTCATTATTGCTGGAAAATGCCCAACATTCAGGAAACGGCACTAACGGAACCTCGTCTCAGAAATCCCATTTCGAACTAACCCGCAACGCAGTATTTGCCCTCACCCACTAGGCGTGGGGCCAGTGTGCCGTCGCTTTATTTGGCGGGCAAAGAGTTATCTCGGCAGGATAAACCCTTGCCCAGTTGCCCCTGCGGCCAGCAGCCACTAGGCGTGGGCGGCCAGTGTGAGGATTATTAAAGTATTACCCCTCCGGGGCACGAGGGCTGAGGAACAGTATCACGTGCGCTTGAGTATTTCGTGAGCCTTATGGGTAATGCAATACTGGCCCTCTGCCGAGGAGCTAGCGGTTTTTGTAGAGTTGATGACTGAGGATTTCGCTGTTTTTGCGGAAGACATGTGCCGCGACCAACACATTTTCCTTGAGAGAAAAGTACATTCCCTTTTTAGGATATTTGGCCATGCTGGCATTCATCGACTGAGGCACCCCGTACTTCTCAATAAGGACCGTAAACTTTTCTCCAATTTTAATACCCTCCGCAAAACTTCCCTTAAACTGGGGCAGAATTTCCAAAGCCTCAATATGTTTTTTGCCGTTCAGGGAATGCAGGACGATGCCATGATTGGCGTACGCAATGGAAATGCTGTCGAGTTTGGATTCCGTTCCACGATTGATACTGATGGAGCCGGGAATGCCGAGCAATTTGATAGCTTCTGCCAGAGGCATCGTTACTTTGAGATTTTTGCCTATGACCAGACCTTCTGGTTTTTTCTTTTTGGCTTTGGCAGGAGCTTTGGTTTTTTTCGCATCCTTCTTAGCGGCAACAGCGGCTTTATTTGCTTTCTTTTTTGCGGGCATCACCGGTTTGGTTGTATCCGCCTTAGCCATGGTGGCGGGTTTGGCTTTTTCAACCTTCTTAGCGGGAGCAGCAGGTTTAGCCTTTTCAGCCTTCGCCTTGATAGCCGGTTTTATGGCTGGCTTGTCAGTCGGCTTCGTATCTGCCAGCACCCCTTGGGGTAGCATCAAACAAAAGATAAATAAAACTGCAAGTTTCAAAATGTTCACCGGTATCTCCTTTCAAAAACAAAAGGCCCTGGATAACAAGGCTAAATCTGGATACCGTTATTATAACCCCAAAAACGAAAAATTAAACATTTATTTTCAATTAGTTAGGAACTTCTGGCGGACCGAGGGAGGTGGTTTGTTTTTCCGGGGGTTTTACGGCCGGGAAATACTAAATATCGTCCAGGGAAGGAATGTTTTTCCGGCGGTCCCGTTTCGATTTGGTTTTTTCCTTCTGGAGTTTTCTCCATTGTGCCCGGTCCTCTTTGGAGGGAAGGGAAGACTCCTCCTCATCCCAGAGGTCCAGTAATTGCATCTGAGTGCGAGAGGGTTTTTTCGTTTCTTTTGTCAGGCAGCGTTTGCCTTCTTCAAACTCCTTGGCAGTCAGTCCCGCTTCCATATCGAACAGGTGCTTTTGCTCCTTTTTCCCGCGCCGGGCCGATAAAGCCTCCGCCCGCAGTCGGATTTCCTTAGCGTTGACCAGTCCGCTTTTCCAGCCAGCCGGTATATTATCGAACCCATACAGCGCTCCGGCCAATGCCCCCACCAAAGCACCCAGCATTTCCGTCTCTCTCCCGTTACCCAGAGAATGAGTGAGGGTGGAAGCAAAATCCGGCTTCGGCGGCAGAAGTACACAATGCAAGGCCAGTGGAAGCAAGGTCAACACAAACCCTTGTGAGGGGTAACGGATTTCTGATCGGGTGAAGGTGTTGGCATATTCCGAGAGCCAAGGCAGGAAAGATTTATCCGCCAAGCCCCGCAGGGCTCCGCTTAAAGCATTCTTGCCCTTTAAACCCCCGTCTTCCGATTCCGGGAATCTTTGCTGGTACTCCGCTTCCGCCTGCTGACATATTTCCTCCGCCTCCGGCAAAATATCCTGCCGAACAGAGGGCAACAAATTCTCTTCAGGCTGTAAAGCCAGAAACCGGGTCACTAAAAATCCGGTTAATACGGTGCCCACCACTTCAAACCGGTTTCGGCTCATCAGCAAGCAGGTTTCAAAACATTGTCTGGCCAGAGTTTTTGACCATTTGCCCTGGAACAAAGCCAGAGGCACAGCCAGCGTAGTGAACAAGGATGTGGAGGAGTTTTGCTCCGAGACCTGCCCATCCTCTAGATCGTCCAGCAGATCCACAGCCCGCCACAGACATGCCGAATGATTTCTGTAGATGCCGAAATAACCTTCGGGACCCGCTTTTGCCAACTGCTGAAAGTTTTTCACCGACCCCTGCAGAAACTGTTTCTTGTTGTTTAGCAATGCATCGCACACCGCCAAGGCGCATTGGGTCGGAGCTCCATAGAGTCCTTGCATGCGGTAGTTCTTAATCCCTTTTCCCATCATCGGGCGAACATCTTTGAAGTCGTCCATCGTCCCGAAAATCTGGCGGATGGCGGCTGGCTTCAATCCCTTTGCAGATCGGCCCATGGCATCGCCGACTGCCATGCCAAACCAACTGCCAATAATTTTATCTTTATCAACGCCGTTCATTATTTTTCTTGCCGTCAAGCGGACCTAGTGGCTAAGGGACATTAACGGGGTGGGGTGATTCTGCTCGGCGATGATCATTTCCGGCGTGTCCTGCCCCAGGGCTTGGTGGGCGGTGATTCGGGCCAGTTCCGGGTGGTTGTTGGTCTCGCTCATATGCATCAACACAACGAGACGCAATCCGGAATGCTTGACCGATGACAATATTTCGCCGCAGGCTTCGTTGGAAAGATGCCCGACATCACTTTTAATTCTTCTCTTGGTAACCCAGGGGTAGGGCCCGGCATCCAGCATGTCCACATCGTGATTGGACTCAATGAGCAGGGCGTCCAGTTTTTGCAGTTTGCTCGTGACCTCTGCCGTCACTTTTCCAAGGTCCGTAGCGATCCCTAAGCGCAATCCCCGGTAATGAATGACAAAAGCCACCGATTCTTCCGCATCATGAGGAGTGGCATAAGGTTCCACAATCAACTCGCCAAATTCAACAGGTTGCCCGGCACGGATCGGAGTAAAACCGGGAAGTTTACCCAGAGAATGACACGCCCGTTTATAGGTTCCTTCTGTAGTGTAGAGAGAAAGCTGATGCTTTCTTAAAAGCGGACCCATACCGCGGATGTGGTCGGTGTGCTCGTGAGTGGCAAACACCGCATCCAATCCATTCAGAGACCGGTCGATATGAGCCATGCGCTGGGAGAGTTTTTTTTCACTCAACCCGGCATCGATCAAAATACGTTTTCCATCGGCCTCGATATAAACCGAATTGCCGCCACTACCGCTGGACAATATCGAAAATTTCAAGCGGGCAGGGCCCGCGACCAATGAGTCTGTACCTTTATGATTTAACAAGAATCGTTGCGCTTCTGGAATTAGGTTTATAACTTTAATACCGCAGGCAGTTGCTACTACAATGAGTAGCGGCTGGTAGTAAAAATTCTAACATAGAAACGGGTAATATTTGTGGGTGTCTCTAATAATTCGGTAATTTTCTCTGTGGCAACTCGCAGGCCTTTTGGACTACTATTCGTGTCCAAAATTCATAAGGCCACTCGGCGTGGGGCCAATGAACAATCGCTTTTTCTGGCAAGCAAAGAGTTTCTCGCCTAAAAAGCCCTTATTATCTGCCTCCCCTGCTAAGGGGCTCATGGCCAAAAGTAATTTTTAGAGAGCCCTTATTTTTTGCGCAATGAAAATTTTTAATCCTCAATCTGGGCTTTCTGCAGGCCCCCGCTGTAATCGATAAACACGGATTTCCATTCGGTGAAAATTTCCAGTGCAGTGGTCCCGGCTTCGCGATGGCCGTTACCTGTTCCCTTGGTACCGCCGAACGGCAGTTGCACTTCCGCTCCAATGGTTGAGGAGTTGATATAGGTGATTCCGGTGTCGAGTTTTTCAATGGCCTTGAAGGCACGATTCACGTCCCTTGTATAAATTGCCGATGACAAGCCAAACCGTGAATCGTTGACAATTTCCACTGCGTTATCCAGGCTTCTGCATTCCAGGATGCTCAAAACCGGGCCGAATATTTCTTCCTGCGCGATTCGCATTTTCGGAGTCACCCCTGCAAACAACGTGGGCTCAAAGAAGAATCCGCTCCGGCATTTACCTTTGTTATAAATATTTCCACCGAGGAGCAGTTTGGCTCCTTCTTCCACGCCGATCTTGCAGTAACCCAGAACTTTTTGCCGTTGCTCTTCGTTGACCAGCGGTCCGACATCGGTGGTATTTTTGAGTCCATCTCCCAGGCGAAGCGTTTTCGTGCGTTTGAGGAGGCGGCTGATAAACTTTTTAATAACTTTTTTATGCACAATGACACGGCTACAAGCGGTGCATCGTTGTCCGGTAGTCCCAAACGCTCCCCATACCACGCCTTCCACGGCGGGATCGAGATCGGCATCGTCCATCACGATGATGGCATTTTTTCCTCCCATTTCCAGGGAATATTGTTTCATGTTCCAGGCACATTTATGTGCCACCTGTGCTCCGGTATCGGTCGAACCGGTAAAAGAAACCAGATCGATGTTGTGATGCTCTATGAGAGGTTCGCCCACCTCTGATCCCGAACCGGTGACAAAGTTCAAAACACCCGGTGGCAGACCCGCCTCTTCAAAGATTTTCACAAAACGATATGCAGAAAGAGGAGTATCGCTAGCTGGCTTGAACACCACAGTATTACCGCACACCAGGGCC
>JYMV01025970.1_pt1 | contig 22679 bp, 14 predicted proteins | sample 338911 | NCBI WGS metagenome assembly JYMV01 (sample SAMN03354496, study PRJNA234377) | hydrothermal vent metagenome | biome: Deep sea; feature: Hydrothermal plumes at the Eastern Lau Spreading Center, Western Pacific Ocean; material: Seawater | place: Tonga | collected 2009 | depth 2000 m m
CTGTATTAGTGCTCACATCTAAAGAAGTGAACTGATTATTACTACAGTTTAAATAAGCTAAAGCCGCATTGTTGCTCACATCTAAGCTTGTCAGCTGATTATACGAACAATCTAAGTGTGTCAAAGCCGCATTGTTGCTTTGATCTAAACTTGGGAATTGATTCCACCCACAGTTCAAATAAGTTAAAGCCGTATTGTTGTTCACATCTAAATTGGTCAATAGATTATCAGTACAAGACAAAGTATCTAAAGCTGTATTAGTGCTCAGATCTAAAGAAGTGATCTGATTACGATCACAGTTTAAATAAGTTAAAGCCGTATTGTTGTTCACGTCCAGGCTCGTGAGCTGATTTCCATTGCATAACAGATGCGTTAAAGCCGTATTATTGCTCACATCTAAGCTTGTGAATTGGTTACCCCAATTTGCAGCTCCACAATGTAAATAAGTTAAAGCCGTATTTTGTGATATATCTAAGTTTGTCAGCTGATTATCCGAACAATTCAGGTATGTTAAAGCTGTATTGTTAGTTACATCTAAACTTGTGAGTTTACTCCATATACATACTAAAGTTTCCAATGATGTATTTTGAGAGAGATCCAGCCCCGTATTTAAGTCATTAAAACTGCAATATAAGGTGATCAGAGCCGTATGTTGTGATAAATCCAGATTTGTTACCGTACTAGCGAACCCGCAAAAGGTATTTCGTGTATCATACCCACTGCAATCTAAAAACTTCAAAGAATTTGTACCTGTAATGTTCAGGTTTAATCCTATGTTCCTACTACAATCGAGATATTCTAGTTTTGAATTCTGGCTTACATCCAGGCTCTTAAGCCCCACAGTCGAACAAGACAAGTACTTGAGCTCTGTATTCTGGCTAAGGTCAAGGCTAATAAAACCGGATGGGATGATTGGCCAGGACCAACAGAAATTGTACCACTGACCACTAAAATCAAGATCAGTTAAAGCGGTATTCTGGCTTACATCCAACGTATCAAGACGATTTTGTGAACAGTTCAAATTTTCCAAAGCCGTAAAGTCCTCAATGCCCGTCAGGTCTTTAATGGTATCATTACTTACATCCAGAGAAGTAAGAGTGTTTATATTGGCTGTTGGCACTGATCCGTCAGGTGTTCCTGCATCTAAACCCAGGTTGATCAATCTCTGTTCAAATACAGGGTCTGGAATTAGTGTTGTTTGGCCAAAGGAAAAACCAAAGCTTAGTGTCACGAAGATTGTAAGTATTGTTTTCATAGCGTATCATTTTAGTTAATAATGCAACATCAATTTGAATGTGTTTATCACATTTGTGATGCTTTGAGTACAAAACTACATAGGGATAGCACCTTTGCCGTTAGGAATTTCCAGCAATTACTTGTGAATTTCCTCCATAGCGGCTTGATTGCAGTAAACGCTTTGTTTTGAGCAACAATCTTTGATGAATGACCTTTAAAGGCGAAATACCCATATGACTTTTGGTGATCGCAAATGCCTGTTTCGTTGGTTGGAATGACCTTCTGTATCAGAATCAGAATGAAACAAGTTATATAAAATAATTATTATTGAACAATGACCTTACTTGTGAATGAGCCTCCACTAGCATTGAGGATTTTCACAATATATAAGCCTCCTCCGTATTGTTTTAAGTTGATCCTCACACTTTGTGAGCTGATCTCAGATCTGTGAACAAGCTGACCTAAGCTGTTTGTTATATATATCTGCTCGTCAGCCCTTAAGTTATCTATGGTTATTGAAGAGCTCGTTGGATTAGGGTATATTGATACAGAAGGTGAAGGTGCCTTCGGCTGTTCAATGTCCGTAAATACAAATGTACCGCATATAGCCCTGGTACTATATGGCCACCAAACATTGCTATTTGTGAGCGTGTCGGTAACCAAATAATGATGGACCGTGCTGAATAGCTCAGGATTAAAGAAGCTAGAGCTCCAATCATAGTTATAGGTAGTCATATCATTACCTTGCCATGAGCTGGTTGTGTTATTCCAATAAAAATTAGTATCCGATAATAGCAATGGTGGGGCAAAACCTCCCATATCACCCCATCCCCAACTGGTTTTATGATTAGGAATCCATGCATTGTCAGTTATGTCCCAGTTATACCATACTTCCTCTGTTTTTTTCCAGTTTATCCAGTCAATATCTCTCCATACCTCAACAAACTTGTTGCCATTAACCCAGACATTAGTAAATCCGTTGTAATTAATTAAGGTTTTTGTTTTCTTTCTTGAAGGGTGAGGGTTGCTTAAAGTGCCCCCGAAAGAGCTATCAGTATATATGTATTTGTAAGCAGTATCCCATGAACTGGTAGAAGAATTCCAATCAAAATACAACTCTTCAGCTAGATCGAGGGGAAAGTTGCCGGGATGATAGGTGTAATTAACCTTACTAGTTGAATCAGGTGGGGTTTGATAATAATTCAAGCTCACCTGCTCTATAAGCATACCACTATTGTCATATGTATAGATTGTTAAAAAAGATGTATCTCCTCCTCCGAAGCCCATATAGGAGTTAGCCACTTCTTTTAGTCTGTTGTCTTCATCATAAGAGTAGCTGTACTCATAGTGCATAAAATCTCCATTGATTGTGCTATATATGAGATTGCCAATACTATCGTATGTCCAAGTACTTGTATTTGCTCCAAATCCCTCGCTTGCAGATCTTAAACGACATAGGGAGTCATAAGTGTAGGTTCCCACTAGCTGAGAAACCTCCCAAATGGCAGTGTCTGGGAAAGAAGAAGAATTATAAATACGACACACTTCAACAACGGAGTCACACCCAAATAAATTATTTTGGGGAAACGACCCAGGATGTCCTGGCAAGATAATTTGTGCAATAGAAAGCCCAAAGCTTAGTGTCACGAAGATTGTAAGTATTGTTTTCATGATTTCTGGTTTTTATGGTTTTGTTTTCGTTTACTTAGTGCTGCCTAGATTTATTCTATTACTAGCTTGCTCAAATACATTTTGTCTGCTGATCGTAGCTCTACGAAATAAATCCCTTTGGTTAGGCTCCCTCTTTCCACAAGGACTTTGTCTGAATGGATATTCTCCACTTTCCTTGCCATGTTCCCAAGCATGTCATAAATCGATAGTGTGATCGGTTCATTATCGTAGTTCGGAAATTCTATAGTTGTTGAACTCGAAAAGGGATTAGGATAAGCCTGGATGGTTTGCTCAGCATTTTCAAAAATGCCGAGCTCAGTACCGTCGCAGTCATTACCACAATTGGTGCTGAAAGAAGTTTGAGGATCAAACCAGAAAGAAAAATTACTGAAAGAAAACATTTCCAAATTGGGGTCATCAACTTCCACGCAAGTTAGATCAGGATTTTCAGAGAGATAAAACCCCCACATGTTTATATTGTTGCCATTATTTAAATTTAAACAGTTAAGAAGAGTGTTTCGGCAATCTAAATAGGTTATTGAATTTTGACTAAGGTCTAAACTTGTCAGTGGATTCATTGAAATACGCAATACAGCCAGAGCGTGATTATTGCTAAGATCTATGCTTGAGAGTTGATTATAGCTACAGTCTAAATCAATTAGAGAAACATTTTGGCTTACATCTAAAGAGGTGAGTTGAGTATTATAACATTGCAATGCTTCTAAAAATGTATTGTTGCTAACATCTAAACTGATTAATGGACAAGAACCACAATGCAAAAAGGTCAGAGCAGTATTTTGACTTAGATCTAAGCTTATTAGTGGATTTCCAGAACACATTAAGGATTCTAAAGCCGTCTTGTTGCTTACATCTAAATTTGTGAGCTGATTACTATAACAATTCAAATATTTTAAGTGGATATTCTGAGAAATATCTAAACTGGTCAGTTGATTACTATAACAGATCAAATTTTCCAATTTAGTATTATTACTCAGGTCTAAACTTGTGATCTTATTAGAACTGCATTTCAAATACACTAGAGCAGTAAAATCTTCAATGCCTGTTAGGTTGTATATATGGCCAACCTGAACCATAGCCAAATCCAGGGAAGTAACTGTATCTATATTTGCTGTTGGCACACTGCCATCTACAGCTCCTGTATCTAAACCTAGCTTTATTAATCTATATTCAAAATAATAATCCGGAATAGCAGTTGTTTGTGCAAAAGATAAGGCAAAGCTTAGTGTCACGAAGATTGTAAGTATTGTTTTCATAGCGTATCATTTTAATTAATAATGCAACATCAATTTGTTGAATGTGTTTATCACATTTGTGATGCTTTGAATACAAAATTACATAGAGATAGCGCCTTTGCCGTTAGGAATTTCCGGCAATTACTTGTGAATTTCCTCCACAGCAGCTTGAAGTGCAGAAGGTGTTTGCCCTGTCTTTGTCTTTATAAAGGACGAAAAACTAGATGGACTGTCGAACCCGAGTTCGTAGGCAATTTCCTTGTGCGATTGTTCCATGAAGAGCAGTAAACGCTTTGTTTCGAGCAACAATCTTTGATGAATGACCTTTAAAGGCGATATACCCAAATGGCTTTTGGTGATCGCGCCTAACTTTTTCTCACTCAGCCCAAGAGTGGTGAGGTAGAACTTAACAGAATGTTGATCCTTATAATTGTCATTGACCAGCTGCAGGAAGTGATTGAAATCTTTATCAACAGCGTTTGAGGATGAAGTAATCTCCGAATTGGCCAATAGATCGAACAGCAATACCTGGAGCAAATACCTGTTTCGTTGGTTGGAATGACTTTCTGTATCAGAATCAGAATGAAACAAGTCGATCATGTTTGTGAAACTATTTAATAAATCCTTGTTCTTTTCAAAGAAGATGGCGCCAACTCCTTCCCATACGCGAGTTTCAAGTAGCGTTAGTAATTTGGGAGCAACGATCGCCTCTCCTCGAAATTGGATCAAACGTCCTTTAGAACCTGGTGCTCTCTTTAGTAAATGAACCTGTTTGGGATGGACAATGTAACACGAATGGCTCTCCACTGGATACTCTATTAAATCGATCAGCTGTATGCCACCACCTTTTTCAAAGAACAGGATCTCATAATAATCGTGGCGATGCTTTTTGGTAAAGTTGTACGAATTACTGTGAGAAATAGGCAGGATGATCAACGACTTATTACCGCTCTTTAAACCGTGAATTGGTAGGTGTTCTATTTGATCTGGATTAGGAATGGTGAAATAAATTAGTGTACCTCAGAGTGAAAAAATTATGGGTAGTAGTTGTATCATAGCTTTAGGAATACCCAAATATACAAAACCATGAACGAACAAAAGAGCATTTTAGAAGAAACCATGGCAGAATGTTCGTAGAACTCCTAAGGAGGCAAGGCGATAAAGAGCAGGTGGATGATATCCTGGTGATGGGGGTGCGGTTTTAGCCTTAGGTAGTAAAAGAGCGATTTAAATCATTGAATATTGCTATGAAATGATTTATTTCGCATGTAACAAAATAGGAAAAAATGTTGCGATTTGTTTTAGTGGTTTTCTTGTTAGTCCAGCTATTCTCGCCTAACTGTTTATCTCAAAATTTTTCTGAGTCCTGGCCCAATGGCAAGGTCAAGCTTTCTGGGGATACCATTAACGGTTTAAAAGAGGGTGAATGGTCTGAGTGGTACGATACCGGTATAGCTTGGACTAAAGGATCTTTTGAAAAAGGCGATAAAGTTGGATTATGGAAATACTGGTATAAAGATGGAGCAAAATGGAGTGAGATAAGCATGGTCAATGGGCCTTGCATCAGCTGGTATCCCAATGGAGGCCAGAAGAAAAAGGGAGATGTAAAAGAAGGGGAAAAAGAAGGAACCTGGGAATATTGGTATAACAACGGCAAGGGCAAGAAGCTCACCAATTATGAAAAGGGTGTATTGAATGGCCCTATTAAAGAATGGCTCTTGGATGGAACCCTGTCGTTTGAGGGGAGCTACAAGGATGGAAAATTACATGGCTATTGCACCTGGTATTTTGAGAATGCTGCTAAGGAGATGGAAGGAAATATGGTCATGGAAAAGCATGATGGCCTGTGGACTTTTTATTATGATAATGGGAATAAAGGAAGTCAGGGCCCTTTTGTTGATGGGCTGCAAGAAGGTATTTGGACCTACTGGTATGAAGAGGGCCAGAAATTGCGTGCTGGAAATTATATTGCCGGAAAAAGAAATGGGAATTGGGTCATCTGGTATGAGAATGGCGCAAAAGAGCACGAAGGCACCTTTATAAATGGCAAAGAATCAGGAATATGGACCTCCTGGTATACATGTGCTGCACCATGTAAAGATACGCATGGGGCTATCAATGATCAAGGCACTTTTACCGACGGTGAGATTGACGCAAATTGGAAGGGTTGGTATGAAAATGGAACGTTGAGGTATGACAACAATTATAAAAAGAACCTGAAGCATGGATCTTGGAAACGGTGGCATGAGAATGGAAAGTCCGCCTATTTTGGAAATTATAAAGAAGGCATGCTGGATGGTGAGTGGATCGAATGGTATGATTGTAAACAGCCATGCAGGTCTGAAACTGGCATAATGAAAGAGAAGGGCAATTACAAAGAGAACAAGAAAGATGGCTTGTGGGTGTACTATTATCAAGATGGCAACATGTATCAGCAGCAAAGCTATGTTAATGGCAACCAGGATGGCGAATGGCTTGAATGGTATGAACACGGCTCCCAATCTGTAATAGGATATTACAGCAATGGTGTAAAGGATAAGAAATGGACCTATTTCAGGACCAATGGCCAGAAAGCCTATGAATTAATGTTTAAGAAGGGAGAAAAGATTAAAGAGAAAACGTTTAAAAAGTAACTCAATAGCAATTAGGTTCTGATTTTTTATAAATTTGATGTTATATCAAAGCACCCATCACGCTACAACCCTTATGCCCATAAACTACTCGTCTTTTTCATGAACCATGGGTACAAACCGCACTGGGATTATGACCTCTTTATTAACATCACCACCCTTTTTTGTAATTACAACGAGCTCCTGTGAATAGGTGCCAACAGGCAATACCATTATGCCAGGATCATTGAGTTGGTTGATGAGCTCGCTTGGAATTTCAGGAGGAGCTGCAGTAACTATTATCTTGTCAAAAGGGGCATGTTCTGGCCAGCCTTTATAGCCATCTCCGTGTTTAACGATCACATTATTATATCCCAAAATCTTCAGCCTTTCCTTAGCCCCCCTGGCCAGAGAGGCAACTACCTCAATGGAAAAAACTGAATTCACCAATTGTGATAAGACCGCAGCCTGATACCCGGATCCAGTACCAATTTCCAGCACTTTGTCGGTTTGGGTCAAATCCAGTAGCTCGGTCATGAGCGCAACAATGTAAGGCTGTGATATGGTTTGCCCTTCCGTAATAGGCAGCGGATGGTCACCATAGGCCTGCTCTGTAAATTCGGGCGCAATAAAAAGATGCCTCGGCGTATTTTTCATCACTTCGATAATTCGCTGGTCCTTCACGCCCCTGTCTGTTATCTGCTTGGCTACCATGGTTGCTGCCAACGCTTTCCAGGGCTCTTCTTCATATGAATGCTGTGCACCTGAAGAAAAGGTTAACAGCGTGCTTAAGGCGAGAATTATAAATCTTGGAATCATGTTTACACAGGTCTTTGTTATTTTTTGTGTTGAACAAACATTTTAGCTTGTAACAATAAACTGATAAACAATATTATGAAACACTGTGGGTAAATGCAAATGGTAGCATAAGTCTGCTAGTAATTAAAAGAATTCATATTCAACCAGAATCTAAATAAATTAGTTTTGGCAAAACAAGAACCCGTAATTTATTTATATTTACAGATACCAATAATGCAGATTATACAATTTATGCATAGTACTATTCAGCTTTGGAATGGCATTTCCAAAAGGAGGTTAAAAAGTTATTGGAAGGCTTTTTGGTTTTTGATGATCTTAGTTATGGCTGGCCAATTTGCTTCATCCCAATCTGTTTCAAGGTATAACGACAACTGGTATTTCACAAATAACAATGCACTGAACTTCACTTCTGGCATTCCTGTAAATGTAGCCGGATGTGCTTTGGATAGCTCCCTTTATGGAAATGGAAATGGAAATCTAGAGGCGAATAGTGCAATTAGTGATGGAACTGGAAATTTACTTTTTTATACAGATGGAATTTCTGTTTATGATGCTTCAAACACAGCAATGCCCAATGGAAATAATAGTCTAAATGGGTATTACAGTGCTACTAGTGGGGCAATAATAACTCATGTGCCAGGTGTTTGCAATAAGTATTATGTATTTACACTACATAATTTAAATGGGCCTGCTCAGGATGTCCTTTATTATACTATTGTAGATATGACCGACGCTGGAAATGGAACTCTATTAAACCCTTTAGGGGATGTGGATGTTGGGCAAACAAATGTTCTAGTTTTTAATTCAGATACATTAGCTGAAAAGATGGTCGCTATTCAAAAGGGTTTTTCTGAGGATTACTGGATTCTTGTAAGGAGTGCAACTAAAGATAAGTTTTATGCTATTGAAGTATCAAGTTCTGGAGTGAATGCAGTGCCGGTTATATCAACTATATCTGGGCTAGTGTTTTCTTCACCTCAGATACCTTCTGCAGGATGGCTTGCTGTTACACCTCAAAATGATGCCATTGTTGAAGCGAATTCTACAACGCATTCATACCTTTATAGTTTTGATAATTTAACAGGCAATGTAAATAACCAGGATACCTTGCTGATTAATTCCTTTCCAGTACCGCCTTATGATTTGGTTTATGGGGTTGATTTTTCGCCTGATGGACAGATTATTTATATGGGTAACCGGCCACCAATTGGTACAGACTTGCAAATTCTTCAATTTGATCGTGGTGCCGGATTTGGCAATGTAATGGGAACAAAGCAAGTGACTAATATAACACCTGCAAATTCTTCGGAGATATTTGGGAGTATGCATTTGCAAAATGATGGGATAATTTATTGTACTTCAATTGAGCAGACGGCTCTTACCACGATAACAAACCCAGATAATTGGTCAACTCCTAATATAAACTATGCTTCTTTATCCCTAACAGGCACACTTAGTCTTTGTCTTTCTAATGATTTCCATTATTTCCAAAAACCCATTATCCCTGATAGTATTGCAGGTGTGGATCAGACAATATGCTTAGGAACACAAGCAACTATAGGCTGTCTGAATTGCGACTCCATTGGTGCAGAATATCAGTGGGAGCCTGCCTCTAAAGTATTAAACTCAAACAATGCAATTACAGAAACAATTGCCATGTCAAGTTCTGATACATTTATAGTTCATGTTATGCGCTGTGGTGACACTATTACATCAGATACAGTAATTATTACTATAAACAACTGCGGTCCAAGCCAGGGGTTTCCGGCTTGTAATGAGGCGTATTATTACTTTACACCTAATGACAGTATTGCTGTGGTTAGTGATTTGAATACCATCCCTCTTAATCAGAATATATGTAAGGTAAAAAGGCCGGTGGGCATTGGCAGTCATAATGGATTGGCTTATAACCCTTTTGATTCATGCTTGTATTATCAGGTGCCACTTAATTTTTTTACTTCCAGCACTTTGATTAAAATGGATGCTAATTGTGACACTACCTCTATTGTCACTTTACAGACAATGGGGGGAAAGAGCAGTGGGAGTATCGATTTATGTAATAGATATTTCTCCTTTGACCATCCCTATATCGTAAGTGTGGATTTAACTACTTTTCAATCAGATTCTATCACAACATCTGGAGTGCCTACATCTGTTGTTGATCTTGATTATAATCCTAAAAATTGTTCGTACTATATTATTGCTGCAGGAGATGTTTATCTTGTGGATACTTTAGGTAATCTCACTACAACTTTCAATACTGGATGGGGTTTTGGTGCAATTGCTATTGGAGAAAAAGGGGATTATTTTTATATTACTGGTAATGATTCCATAGGGAAATTTGATGCTTTTACAGGATCGCTTGTAGCAAATATCCCAATTAATATTTCATCTAATACGAATATGAATTCAGACGCTGCTTTTACAAAGTGCCTTCCGTCTATTGAAATTACGGTTGGAACAAACGATACAATACAGCAAACTGTATGTACAGATAGTGCCAACATAAATTTTACACATTCTGAAACTGGCATCTTCTCAGAAGTTTATTGGGACTTTGGCAGTGGAGATACTGCTCATATTGACACGTCGTATGAATTTGCTGTGCCAGGGATCTATCAAGTAGTTCTTTATGGATTCTTGCCTTGTACTTATTGTCAAAATGGGGCATATCTCCCAAGGACATTAACTGATACCATAACGATTATATTGGATGGTAATACAATGGCTTCTGCAGGCCAGGACACCGGCTATTGTAATGGAGAAAGTGCTCTGCTTAATGCTTCTGGTGGCACCTCCTACCTTTGGACTCCATCCTCCGGTTTGACTGATACAACAATCAGCAACCCTGTTGCTTCACCAATCACTACCACAGAATACTCGGTAATAGTAAGTACTGGGTTATGTTCAGATACCGATACGGTTTTAATAATGGTCTTTTCTTTACCAACTGCCGGAGCCTCCCCAGATACGACCATAACAATGGGCAATTCTGTCGTTTTTAATGCAAGTGGAGGCACCAATTATTATTGGTATCCCGCAACCAGCCTAAGCTGTACAAATTGTGCCAACCCGACTGCCAGTCCAACACAAACCACTACCTATACCTTGGTGGCTGTGAATGATTCAGGATGTATGGATACGGCCTATGTAACTGTAATGGTTGAAGAGGAAATAATAGAAGGTGAGCTGTTCGTTCCCAATATATTTTCTCCCAATAGTGATGGAAGCAATGATGTTTTTTATGTACGTGGGGCGGGATTCAGTGAGTTTCAACTGATCATTTATAACCGCTGGGGAGAAAAAGTATTTGAGAGTACCGATAATACAAATGGATGGGATGGCACATTTAAAGAGAAACCAGTAAATCCAGGTGTATTTGTATATTATGTATTTGCCAAATATACCCTTGATGGCACAGAGGTAACAAAAAAGGGTAACATAACATTGATAAAGTGAGTAATCGTTTAAGCATATTAATTTATATTTTTCTTCTGGCTTTTATTTGCAATAATACTGCATGGTGTCAAAATGGAAGTGTCTGGTACTTCGGAGGGGGTGATGCTTGGGGAAACCCTACAAACGATGCAGCAGGACTGGACTTTAGCACCAATCCTCCAACCCCTTTGCCTGCAGATCAGGGTCAGTTAGTAGCATATGAAGGTTGTGCTTCTTTGTCTGACAACACTGGTCAAATTGTGCTTTATACTGATGGGATCATCGTCTTTGACAGCACCCATCTTTCAATGCCCAACGGCAGTGGCTTATTGGGGAGCTCTTCAAGTACACAAAGTGCAATCATAGGGCCAGTTCCAGGTGTAGCCGATCAGTTCTATGTTTTTACCAACCATTCTCTTAATTCTGCACCTGCCCCATTTAATGGGGTTGCGTTTTCCAAAGTGGATCTTTTACTTCCAGGAAATGGCACTATTGGTTGTCCGTTAGGAGATGTAGTTCCTGGAGAAAAGAACATTCATTTAGCAGATAGTACAACTGAGAAAACAACTATTGTTCCTCATTCGAATGGGGTAGACTACTGGGTAATTTGTCAATCTGTATTGTCAGCTAATTTATACGCATTCCTGGTTTCTGCTTCTGGCATTGATACAATTCCGGTTATTAGCAGCTCTCCATTTTGGAATGGTATTTTTGGCCAAATGAAATCAAATCCAGATGGAACGTTTCTGGCATTGGCTCAGCTTGCATTGGTTGATCCAAATATTGGATATCCAGGTGGATTTACAACAAAATCAGAATTGCAACTATTGGGATTTGACCCTGCTACTGGAATGATTATACCCTCTCTATGTGAAAAATTAGATTCTGCAAATTCACCAGGTGCTGGACTGTATGGAATTGAATTCTCTCCCAATGGCCAATTGCTGTATTCAAATAATTCCATCAATAATGAATTGAACCAATACGATATGACGGCAGCACCTATCTCTAGTTCAAAAATTACAATTGGATCCTGTACAGGTACTGTAAGCATTCAGCTAGGTCCCGACAGTAAAATCTATCAGGCAGATAACGGTGCAAATTTGGGAGCGGGTTGTAATTTTGTAGCCCTGGGGCAGAGTCTTGGCAATGGTGTATGCAAAGGTGGACTACCAAATTCTCCCGTTGGAACAATTCCTCTTGTAATTAATGGGAATAGGCCTACCATATTTACACCAGATTCCTGGTATTGTGTGGGCGACAATATTACTGATCTTACATCAGATAAAGGTTCTCTATGGTATAGTGATGCCGCCTTAACGGTGCAGGTAGCTGCCGACTCTTTTTACACACCGCCAACCATACTTGGAACCACCACTTATTATGTCATTGACACCACCAATGGATGCCCCAGCCAACCTGATTCTGTCAGGGTCACATTTGACACCTGCTCCTATCCTTGCGTTACCAACATCCTGACCAATGGTGATTTTGAAACTTTCTCGGCCTGTCCTACCAATATTAGTCAGATGACAAATGCCACTGGTTGGTTGAACATTCAATCCAACTCTAATGACTATTTTAATCAATGTGATTTTGTTGGTAAATCCCCTCAGCTACCCGGCTATAATGGTGCAGATCAAAACATGTTTATTAACCCTGAAGGGAATGGTTATGCCGGATTTTTTGTAGGCGCATCATTTCCTGGTAATAGTGAGGGGTTTGGCCAGGCTGTAAATTTGAAAAAATGCATAGAGTATACCCTACAGTTTAGAATGGCCCATAACGGAATCACAGATAGCATTGAAGGTAACATATGCATATATGGTGGTAATGCAGCAACAGCGTCAGCCTGCATGACTGGGTACACCTCTTTGGCTTGTGTTCAAGGGGATAGCATTACCGAGAACTGGCGCGTATATGAAGTAACATTCATACCGCCTCAGAATTTCTCCTATTTGGCAATAGCCGGTGAATGTCCGTCCTCAACTAGTTTGAACGAGCAATATGTCTATATAGATGACATGTTCCTTTGCGAAAGGCCATGCCTCAACACCTACATTACTGGGGTAAGCATTGTGCCTATTGCAGACGATACATGTGGCGCAAATACGGGCTCCATGACAGTAGATTTCACAACCCAGTGTTACACTGGCTTTGATTTCGAATGGAAACAAGGAGCAATGGTAATATCTACAGATTCCATAGCAACGGGATTAGCAGCAGGGTCATATACCCTCTCTATCTCTGATAGTAATTGCTCAATGTCCATGATAGGTCCATCAATAAGTGCATTCAACCCAATTACGTCCGTGACTATTACCCCATCCTCAGGTAGTATTTGTCCGGATGACAGTGTTTTTCTATCGGCGAGTGGAGCCACAGACTATACCTGGTCTCCAGCCACTGGTTTAAGCTGCACGTTTTGTCCGAATCCAGTTGCCACACCTTCCTCAACTACAACGTATCAAGCCGTTGGTACTACCGGATCGTGTTCGGATTCTGCCTTAATAACCATTACTGTTTCAACTGCAATTACAACTAGTGACCAGGCCTCCATATGCCAAGGCGACTCAATGTTTCTGGAAGGGGCCTGGCAAACTATAGCTGGCACCTATACCGATACAATGGTTTCCACCAGCACCGGATGCGATAGTTTGATAATTACAACGCTTACCATTAATTCCATAGCTGCAACTGCCTCATCAGTAGACATTTGCCAGGGAGATAGTCTTTTCGTTGGCGGAGAATATCAAACCGTTGGGGGCACCTATATTGATACACTTACAGGAACAATGGGTTGTGATAGTGTGGTAACTACTAATCTTAATGTATATAATTTACCAGTCATCCAGTTAACCAGTGATACAAGCATAATGCTTGGCAACATTATTGACCTTATTGCCTCAGGAGGAAATGCCTATTTTTGGAATACTGGTGAAACCACAAGCAGTATATCTGTAAGTCCAACACAAACCACCACCTATACAGTTCTAGCTACCAATGGGCCTAACTGTGCCGATACGGCATATGTTACTGTAATAGTAGAAGAAATAGCAGGGCTGTTCACCCCCAATATATTTTCCCCCAATGGAGATGGGAGCAACGATGTATTCTATGTAAGGGGTGCTGGGTTTAGTGAGTTTTTGCTGATCATTTACAACCGATGGGGAGAAAAGGTATTTGAGAGTACCGATAACACTATTGGATGGGATGGCACCTTTATTGAAAAACCAGTAAATCCTGGTGTATTTGTATATTATGTATTTGCTAAATATACTCTTGAGGATCAAGAAGTGACTAAAAAAGGAAATATAACATTGATCAGATAAAAACCAATAATTATGAAAACTACTATAATCGGCTTATTACTCATTTTCTTGATCTGTTTTTTTTCAGGATATACACTTTCCCAGGACATCCATTTCTCTCAGTTAACCATGAGTCCATTGACCTATAATCCTGGCATGACTGGTAAATTTTTTGGAGATGTACGAGGCTTGGGAAATTATAAAACACAATGGAAAAGTGCCGGAAGCCCCTATACAACTTTTGCAATGGCATACGATATGAAATTGAACGAAAAAAAATGGAACAATGGTTTTATTGGCATTGGCTTCTTGGCTTTCAGGGATGAAGCAGGTGATACTCATTATGGAAATACCACTCTCGATATTTCTGTCTCTGGCATTGTTTTAATTAATTCTGCTCAAAGCATTTCTGGTGGTATACAAGGTGGTATTTCTCAAACTGGATTTTCAACAGATGATTTAATTTGGGATGAGCAATATGTAAGTGGTGTATATGATCCTTCTAATCCAAATGGCGAATCCTTGGATCTTTCTCCCTCAATTAATGGGGATATTGGGGCTGGCGTAACATGGCATTATTTTACTGATAAGACCAACATGGTTTCCAATGACCAATTTAATCTCATTGTTGGTGCAGCAGTAACACACATTAATAGGCCAGAATTGAAGTTTTATACAGGGAATGAAGAGCGGCTGTACCGAAAAATTGCATTCAATGTGGAGGCTATATCTGGAATTAAAGGAACCAATATAGCATTAGCTCCAAGTGCGGTGGTATTGCTACAGGGGCCTTCTAAAGAAATCAACATTGGCGTATTAATTAGGTATATGCTAAAGGCGGGTTCAAAATATACTGGTATTTATAAAGAATCTGCGATTTCGTTTGGTACCCATTACAGGGTGGGTGATGCGATTATTCCTTCTGTTATGCTCGAGGTCGGAAGTTATGCCATTGGAATAGGATATGATGTAAATATTTCCAAGCTCAAGGCAGCTACATTATCAAGAGGAGGAATGGAAATATCTTTAAGGTTCATAAACCCAAACCCTTTTATCTATCGAAGGGTGAGTAAAAGTCTGTTGTAAGAATAGAAGCTCTGTTTTTCCTCAGGATAAATTATTGAACGAGTGGGGAATGCCTTATAAATTCAGAAAAGCAGCAATTTCTTCAGGATGGTCAGAAATCCATACCACCATCCAAATAAATAATAAATATAATCCGATGATAACAGCTGTATTCCATAGCCTGAGATTACTCAAATAATATAACAAAGAGATAATCATTGTAAAACCGATCAGCAAGATTGCAGAATAAAGTAGTACTGGATTATTGGCAATTCCAGGGAGGACACTCATATCAAAAATTAGCAAATAGAGTAATACAGGCAAGCCAATTCCAATGCAGATATCAAAGATGTTGCTGCCGTAGGCGTTCGAGAACGCATCCATGAATTTTCCTTTTTGAGCATCCTTAATGGACAATAAGGTGTCCGGAAAACTAGAGGCAATGGCAGCAACCACAAAACTTACTATAAATAGATCTAACTCAAGGCTATTTGCAATATTTTCACATGAAAGGACCAGTAAATTGCAAGCCCAGCCGATAACACCGATTGCCATTGCACCCACTACCATAGCATTTAGGCTATTGATTTTGCCGCGATGGTTAAAAAATGAAAACAGGTTGAGCAACAATATGTTTTTGATCCATCCGTAGTTTTCGAATGAATGGGTCTCAGTAATCTGTGATTCCTCATCTGAGCCTTTCATGCGCTTGAGATATATGTAGATTATGTACAATAGATAAACCCCTATCAAGATGAGGGCAAAGATGAGTGATATTCCAACAGTATATAAAGCAATTAGCAAGAGTATCTCTGCTAAAACCAGGAACAACCCATCCTGGAGTATAATCCTTTTATAGGTGGGAAATGATTTATGCCTGCCCTGGAAAAAAATGACAAGGAAAGCAATTGCAGGAATTATGGCGACATTAAATATACTGCTCCCTACAATAGTGGCGAAACCAGCAGAGAAACCTTCAATATTCTGGAAACGGAAAAGAAAGATGCTGGAAATTAACAATTCCGGAAGAGAGCTTGCAGCGGCATTTATTGTAGGACCCTTGATGCCTGGCTTCAAATTCCTGGTGAGGTAGCTCGAAGCAATGTCAAAAGAACCAGATGCACGCCATATCAAGTAAGTAGATAATACAAACAGGAAATAAGGGTTTATAAGTAGCTCCATAAAGGGTTTGTATTATTTGGCATGCAAAGGTATCAATACTTGTATCTAATTTTATACTCAGAAATCTTTTTTAAAAATTTATTCACAGTTTATAAATATAGAGTAAAAAAAGGAACAATTCTTATGAGCAATCACCCAAGTTCTCCCCCATAAAGAATGGTGGTGATGAAGGTGGACAGTTTATCTTTATTAAGATTAATTGAGTTTATAGTAGTAAGAGGTATTGACTAATCGCTTACAATTCTTTCAGGGAGAATGATTCAGCTAAACGAACACCCTTTTCCGTTTCCTTTAAAGTAATACATTCGATGTCTGGGTCATGCTCAAGGAATAGGATAAAATCTTCTTTTGCAGCAAGCCTAAGGAATTCCTCCTTTTCTTTTAATGTAATTAATGGCCTGGTGTCATATCCCATAATATAGGGCAAAGGTATGTGCCCATGAGTGGGCAATAGATCAGCAATAAACACAATTGTCTTTCCTTTATAAGTAAACCTTGGAAGCATCTGTGCTTCAGTATGGCCATTTGCAAAATGAACAGATATGCCAGGATAAATATCGGTAGTATTTAGTATGTTAGTAGATTCGTTGTTCTCCACAAACTTAAGCTGTCCACTTTCTTTGATAGGAAGAATATTCTCTTTTAAAAAGGACGCTTTTTCCCGGCCATTTGGTTCCGTAGCCCACTTCCAATGTAGCTCATTTGACCAATAGTGAGCATTCTTGAATGCAGGCTCATAACCAGTTTTGTCTTTGGTCCAAACAATGCTGCCGCCACAATGGTCAAAATGAAGGTGTGTGAGTATTACATCAGTAATATCATCACGGCTAAATCCGTAATTTTTTAAGGAGCCATCCAAAGTGTCATCACCGTACATATAATAAAACCCAAAAAACTTTTCACTTTGCTTATTACCCATTCCATTATCTATCAGTACTAACCGGTCCCCATCCTCAATAAGCAGGCAACGGGCTGCCATATTGATCATGTTGTTTGTGTCTGCCGGATTTGTTCTTGTCCATAGTGATTTTGGAACAACTCCAAACATAGCACCTCCATCAAGCTTGAAATTTCCAGCATTAATAGGATATAAATTCATATTGGATTGTTAATAATCTGTTTGTCCTCAAAAGTATAAATTAAAAACCATTATTAATTTTACAGCTGAAAATATTGCTGCAAATTAAAACCTGAATCTCACAATCATTATGAAAGTACACTTTATAGCGATCGGTGGAAGCGCCATGCACAATTTGGCAATTGCTTTGCGAAGGAAAGGGTTTGAAGTTACCGGATCAGATGATGAAATATTTGAACCCTCCAAGGGGCGCTTAGAAAGGGAAGGTATTTTGCCAGATACTATTGGATGGAATTTGGATCGTATCCATGAAGACCTGGATGCGATTGTCTTGGGAATGCACGCAAAGGAAGACAATCCGGAACTCCTAAAAGCACAAGAAATGGGCTTGAAAATATTCTCCTATCCTGAATACTTATACGAACAAGCAAAAGATAAACTTCGTGTGGTAATTGGTGGCAGTCATGGAAAAACCAGTATAACTGCTATGATATTACATGTGCTTAAATACCATGCAATTGATTGCGATTATATGGTAGGTGCCCAGTTAGATGGCTTTGATTGTATGGTAAAACTTTCAGAAGAAGCAAAGGTGACTATATTTGAAGGTGATGAATATTTGTCTTCTCCAATTGACAGAAGGCCAAAGTTTCACCTTTACCACCCTGATATTGCCATTCTTAGTGGAATTGCTTGGGATCATATTAATGTATTTCCGACGTTCGAAATATATTTAGAACAGTTTAAAATATTTGCCAAAGAGATGTCTGCTGGGGGAACACTTTTTTATTGTGACCAAGATTCTAATTTAAAAACCTTGTTAGCAGATGATGATATCCATGTTGAGAAGGTTCCATACTCAATTCCAAAGCATTATATCGAGGATGGAGTAACCGCACTTATTTCTGATGATGGTGCTGAAAAAACACAGCTTAAGATTTTCGGAAAACACAACCTGATGAACCTCGAAGGTGCCCGATTGGTTTGTGATAAATTGGGGCTTGGGGAAGGAGAATTCCTAAAGGCTATTGCTTCTTTTAAGGGAGCCTCCAATCGTTTAGAAGAAGTTAAAAGGTCTGCGAATAAAGTAATGTTTAAAGATTTTGCACATTCTCCTTCTAAAGTAGGTGCAACGGTGGCTGCAGTAAGGGAGCAGTTCCTGAATTTTCATTTGATTGCATGTCTGGAATTGCATACGTTCAGCAGCTTGAATGAGGAGTTCTTATTGGAATATTTAGGAACACTTGAGAAGGCTGATGAGGCCATTGTGTATTTTAATCCACACACTCTTGAACACAAAAAACTAGTGCCCATAACTGAGCTGCAGATAAAAGAAGCTTTTGGAGGTAATAATATAAAAGTATATACCAGGTCAATGGATCTGATTGAATACTTGAAATCACTTGAGCATAATAATCAAGCCTTCCTTATGATGACCTCTGGGAACTTTGATGGTATAGATTTTAATGACTTGGCTTTAGAATTAGTATAGGGCTAGTCATATTGCTTTTCATTTGAAGAGATGTCGTTTTTTAATAGGTTTTTATTATTTTTAAGCCATCTAATATATTTATTGAGCAATAATGACTAGTTCTAACAGAAGGCAATTTCTTAAAGCGGTGGGCGGTACAGCTGCCGGACTTACATTTACACCGTTTTTTGATAATGCTTTTGCATCACGGTTTAATGCTGAGGTGAAAAAGATTGGAATGTTATCTCCGGCTGAGGCGGCAGAGGATGAGGTATTTTGGCGTTTTATTCAGCAGGCCTACCCAGTCTCAACAAATATCACAAACTTGAATAATGGAGGAGTATCTCCCCAACCAAAGGTGGTGCAGGATGCTTTCGTGAGGTTCAATGAGATGAGTAATGAAGCACCGTCCTATTATATGTGGAGAATACTCGATAAAGGACGTGAACCAATCCGGGAGAAGTTGGCTCTGCTTGCAGATTGTGATCCAGAAGAAATCGCAATTAATAGAAATACTACAGAGGCATTGGAAACTATAATTTTTGGGCTTGATCTGAAAGCAGGTGATGAGGTTGTCCTTTCTAAATATGATTACCCCAATATGATGAATTCTTTGAAACAAAGAGAAAAAAGGGATGGAATCGTATTGAAATATATTGATCTGGATATGCCTATGGAGGATGATAAATCGATTGTTAGGAGATATCAGGATGCTTTCACATCGAAAACAAAAATTGTATTGATAACCCAGGTAATAAACTATACCGGCCAGGTTCTTCCGGCTAAGGCGATTACGGAGGCAGCCCACAAAAAAGGAATTGAGGTTATAGTAGATGGGGCTCATGCGTTTGCGCATGTCGGCTTTAGTTTAAAAGATATTGGATGTGATTATTTTGGAACGAGTTTACATAAGTGGTTATGTGCACCCTTTGGAACAGGTTTTGTCTTTGTTAAAAAAGAGAAGATAGCTTCATTGTGGACCATGTTTTCTAATGATGATCCAAACGCTGGTGATATCCGGAAATTTGAGTCCTTGGGCACACGTTCATTCCCCAGTGAGCAGGCAATAGGCAATGCGATAAAATTCCATAATATGATCGGTATTGAACGTAAAGAAGCGAGGTTGCGATATCTGAAAAATTATTGGATGGACAAGGTTAAAGACCTGCAAAAGGTAAGGATTTACACATCTTCTTTGTCCGCTTATAGCTGTGCTCTGGCAACATTTGGTATTGAAGGCATGAAACCGACCGAGATCAACCAGTTTCTTTTTAAGAATTACAAGATCCATACAACTCCAATAGACCATGAAGCGGTTCAAGGAGTAAGAGTTACGCCTCATGTTTATACAACACGATCTGATTTAGACAGGCTGGTAAGTGCTATTAAAGAAATGGCTGCTTGATGTAATTTAATTGGATTTTTCCTTTTTCTTTTCCCCATTTAATTTCTTCATATCTTTACTTCCTAAATTTAAGACCCAAAATGGATATCAATTTTAACAAGAACGAAGATGAGATGAAGCGCTTGGTTGCCAAGTTACAGAAGAAGTCTGATGAGGTGCATTTAGGTGGCGGAGCGAAAAAAATTGAAAAACTACACGCTAAAGGGAAGATGACCGCACGAGAGCGGATAGATTTTCTTATTGATAAAGAAAGTCGTTTTTTGGAGATTGGTGAGTTTGCCGGTGATGGAATGTATGAGGAATATGGCGGATGCCCTTCTGGTGGAACGGTAGTAGGTATTGGTTATGTAAGCAAACGGCAATGTGTAATTGTTGCCAATGACGCTACAGTAAAGGCAGGGGCATGGTTCCCTATTACTGGAAAGAAAAACTTAAGAGCCCAGGAAATTGCTATGGAGAATAAATTGCCCATTATCTATCTTGTAGATAGTGCTGGCGTGTTTCTTCCTCTTCAAGCTGGTATTTTTCCTGATAAAGAACACTTTGGAAGGATCTTTCGAAACAATTCTATTATGTCCTCTATGGGTATTTTGCAGATTGCAGCTGTAATGGGATCTTGTGTTGCTGGGGGTGCCTATCTGCCAATATTGTCTGATGAAGCACTTATTGTAGACAAAACAGGTTCTATCTTTTTAGCAGGATCTTATTTGGTAAAAGCTGCAATTGGTGAAGATGTTGATAATGAAACATTAGGAGGAGCTACCACACATTGTGAAATTTCAGGTGTTACAGATTATAAGTCGAAAGATGATAAAGATTGCTTGCAATCAATTAGAAATATCCTGGATAAGGTTGGGCACCATGATAAAGCGGGTTTTGACCATGTTGAACCAAAACCTCCTAAAGAAAATTTCGAAGAAATATTGGGTATACTCCCTGCTGATAGAGCAAAGCCATATCAAACCAGGGAACTTATTGAAAGATTGGTAGATAATTCAGCTTTTGAAGAATATAAATCTAATTATGGGCAAACCATTGTCTGCGGTTTGGCAAGAGTTGAAGGTTGGTCTGTAGGGATTGTTGCAAATCAACGGGAAATTGTAAAATCTAAAGATGGAGAAATGCAGTTTGGAGGAGTTATCTATTCTGATTCTGCAGATAAGGCTGCCAGGTTTATTATGAATTGTAACCAGAAAAGGATACCGCTGGTTTTTCTTCAGGATGTGACTGGTTTTATGGTAGGCTCTAGGTCTGAACATGGAGGAATCATTAAGGATGGTGCAAAGATGGTGAGCGCAATGTCAAATTCAGTTGTTCCCAAGTTCACTTTTATTATAGGGAATAGCTATGGGGCAGGAAATTATGCAATGTGTGGCAAGGCTTATGATCCACGATTGATCTATGCATGGCCTACTGCAAATCTTGCTGTAATGGGTGGTGCACAGGCTGCAAAAACGCTCTTGCAAATAGAAGTTTCAAATTTAAAAGCACAGGGAAAGAAGATTTCAAAAGAAAAAGAGCAAAATCTTTTGGAGACAATTACAAAAAGATATGAGGAACAGACCTCTCCTTACTATGCTGCTGCCAGGTTGTGGGTAGATGGTATCATTGACCCCCGTGATACAAGGAAGATTATCTCAATGGGCATTGAAGCAGCTAACCATTCTCCAATTACTAAAGAATATAATGTTGGTGTGATTCAAACTTAAATACTTGCGGAGGGCCTTATAAAATTTCCAGATATTCAAACTCAACCTCAGCTACATTTGAGATATCCTCCCCAGCTAATAATAGATCCTCATCATCTTCTTCATAAAACCATTTTATATTCAACGCGCAGTTCCTGTTAGTATGCTTTTTTAGATTCAATACAATTGATAATAAAGCAATCAAAGATGAGGAGTTTATATAGGTGAATTTCATTTCCAGTAAAATTGTCGTTCCTGCCTTTGGTTTATAATTCTTTATCCAAGAAATGGCGCTTTCATAAAATTGTTGCGTGTTTTCTGGCAAGGATCTTCCCTCAATCAAAAAATAATTCAAATCTGAATCGAAGTCAATTTTAGGAGTTCTATTGCCTGATCCAATATGAAATTTGCTCATCTTTTTCCTTCTAGAATAGAAACAAATCTATTTCTTTT